>Ga0307994_1000288_pt1 | contig 37128 bp, 22 predicted proteins | sample EllFjometagen261_FD_203171 | JGI IMG/M metagenome (GOLD analysis project Ga0307994, IMG submission 203171) | Marine microbial communities from Ellis Fjord, Antarctic Ocean - #261 | ecosystem: Environmental > Aquatic > Marine > Unclassified | place: Southern Ocean | collected 2014-11-02
TCTCCGGTAACTCTCGAAAGCGTACGATTCTCTATCGGGCTGGCCTAACTTCTCACTCAACCACAAGTCTAAGGGTCGTTAACGAGTCGACTCTTATAAATACTTTTACGGGGGTTATGGGTTTTCAAATATGGCTTTTTTACTAGGCTACGTTGTAAAAGCCGGCCATGCTTTGCGTCTACGGACTCGTCCTGCGCAGTAAGCTTCTTATACAAAGTCGGTAAGATGGGTATTGTAAACATTATAGACGCGTTATTTGAAATAGTGTTCTATATTAAGTTGGCGCCCTTTGCTTGTCAGTACTGCCCTTCCGCTAGCTTTTCGAACTCTTTATTGGAGGCGCAAGGTGTCGTCTGAGGCCGAGTACGCGTTGTTTTGCATGAACCTAAGGGTGTCAATCCTTATAGCGGTGTGCTAAATTATTGTTTACTTGTCGGTTTATTTGCCCGCCCTTACTTGTTATTACCGATACGACTAAATAAAGCTATACAAAATGTTTTTGCTAATTCTTCTTATAATCTTGGTCTGTCTTTGATACGTTCTTGCTTACTGACTTGATAAGCCGTCTGCGTTGAGGAATCTCAATTATGCACTATTGGTTGCATTGGTGTGTGCGACGTGTCTTGTTTTTTTTTACACCTCCCCTCTTGAAGAATTTTTCGGCTACTACTTACATGCTTTTTACGTTGTCACAAGGTGATGTTACTATTGCCGCTTCAAGAGGTCCATATTTTGAATCTGTTTCTGGGCTATTCCATGTGTGTTTTGGTATTGGTACTGGTTTTAGTTAACTAGTTACGTGAGGTAGTAAAATACGTCGTTTCTCTTTTTTTGGTTCTAAGTACAGGTCGTAGGCTTATATTATACGGGGTAATTTCGTTCCACAAGCGCTTATCACGAATAGTATTCGCCTATATAAAATGTTTTTTTTAACTTCCTCTCCTATCGCCCCTATCGATCCTCCCGTTAATATGTTCGGACCATATAATATTGTGCGCGCTATTATGTGCGACGGGGTTTGTGTTCTCCCCCCGCACGGTAAGGTCTAGAGGTAAATTATTTAGCGCATACAGTAATATCTATAAATAGCCTTTCCAGCAGCAGGGTCACTGTGGGTGTGTCAGGTAAAATCGCCGTCAAATTAGCGTTAATTTTAATGCATCAATATAATAACTTTTTAGATTCCAACCGAGTACAGACTTATAAACACACTGACCAAACCTGACTCGCCGACTCGCTAAATTGGGAAAAAATGCCTAACCTGCCTACGTTAGACTCCCCCCCCTTTTAACGTTTTTTTGTAACTCGTCTTTTGTAAGCCAGCACCCCGTAACAAACTACTCTTTAAGGGTCTCCCATTTAGATACTATACTAATAACGGCTAATTCATCAAATTACTCGGTCTCGATTCTTTATGTTTCGTACCTTAACGACCTCTACGGAAGTTCCCCCGTTTCTTACTTACCGCCAATATCGTTATTTTTTTCCTCTTATCAGGATGTTTACAGTGTCATAGTGTTAATTTCGCCTGAATTACTATTAGCCTTCGCCGATTATTTCAACTCATACTATGCGCCGTCTTTTGTTAATGTTCAAGCCTCTTCTTTTTTCGACTCTTGCACGAACAACCTAAATTATATATTTGAGTGGGGCATATTATCTTTTTTTATGTTCTTATTTTTTTCATGGGTATTCGTATACTTTTTTTTTACCGTAAACACCTTGCTAACTTGATCGACTTACAACTATAGTCAGTTTGTTAGGTTTTATATGTATTTCTTCTGAATGTCTAAAGATACGCGGTTCCAATTTGAGGTGGTCTTACAGACCGCTGTATTCTTTTTTTTCTACCGATCTATGACTATTATAACGTTAATTTCGTCTGAATTATTATTGGCCTTCTTCGATTATTTCAACTCATACCACGCGCCGTCTTTTGTTAGTGTTCGGGTCTCTTCTTGTCTTGGGCCTATGAGTGTGTTAGAGTCCCTGTTAATTTCGCTACCCACTAAAAACCGAATATTTGTCTCTACCGGCAGCGTACTCTCATTATCAGGTACCAGCTTATCTGTAATGTCGTTTTATGTTGAGGTCGAATCGCTTATAGGGGATCCTTACCAATTTATGCCTTCTCACAGATCCTCTAAACCGCCCACTGAGTGGCATACGCACGTCTTGTTACGGCCTGCACAAGATATTCTTTGGGGGCGAGTAGGGCCTGCAGCGCGCAAGCTCAACGGAGCCTCTTATGTAAAGTCAGTTTGGTGGATGTTGCAAACATCGTAGACGCCCCATTCGAGCTTATGTTCTGTGTTAAGCTGGCGTCTTCGCTTACCAATACTGCCCCCCGTCAGCTTTTTGAACTCCTCACTAAGGTGCGGGGTGTTATCTGGGGCCAAGTATGCATTGTTGCGCATGAACCTAAAGGTGCTAACCCTTATTGTTTACTCGTCTGTTTATTTACCTACCCTTACTTACTATTATGAACACAAATAAACAAATTCGTATATAATCGACGGGGGAATGACCGCAACTGCGCTGTATTATATATTCGCCACGTTACGTACCAGAGATGAGCCATTCCTCTTTTGCGGGGACGCATTTCTACTTTCAGGTACTAGGGCACTTGGATTCTAGCAATTCGGCGTTAACACGTTTGCTTTATCGTGATAACTCGCTCGCACCTGCGACTAATCCCCCCACTTTGGTTCGCAGCGTCCTAGCGAAAAAAATCTTGGCTAACTAGACGAATTCTTTTCTACATAAGCATGTGCTACCTTTAGCTCACAACTTACTGATTCGTTTTACGGAAGACTGCTCCGGTAAACGTGTCATGTTGCGGGTTTACTCTTTCATCACGCAGAACATGGATAACGCTTTTTTAGTTTTGTACCGTAGGTGAATGCCCGGAATGCAGTATTATGAGCAGCGGTTAGGCCACGAATTCTTTTTAGGCGAGGCATTAAGCATAATTCACTTTAGTTTCACCATGCATGATTCCAAACTACTCATATCTTGATTTAGCGCCATAGTTAAGCGTATAAGCTTTTGTAAAACACGCCTGGTGTTCCGCTCTTTAGGTATTTAATACAGAATTATTTCTCTAAATTATTTACGCAACTGCAGGTCAAGGGTGAAAAGATACGCCTGAAAGGTAAGATTAGCGTCTCCGGTAACTCTCGAAAGCGTACGATTCTCTATCGGACTGGCCTAACTTCTCACTCAACCACAAGTCTAAGGGTCGTTAACGAGTCGACTCCTATAAATACTTTTACGGGGGTTATGGGCTTTCAAATATGGCTTTTTTACTAGGTTACGTTGTACAAGCCGGCTATGCTTTGCGTCTATGGACTCGTCCTGCACAGTAAGCTCCTTATACAAAGTCGGCAAGATGGATATTGTAAACATTATAGACGCGTTATTTGAAATAATGTTCTATATTAAGTTGGCGCTCTTTGCTTGTTAGTACTACCCTTCCGCTAGCTTTTCGAACTCTTCATTGGAGGCGCGAGGTGTTGTCTGGGGCCGAGTACGCGTTGTTTTGCATGAACCCAATGGTGTTAATCCTTATAGCGGTGTGCTAAATTATTGTTTACTTGTCGGTTTATTTGCCCGCCCTTACTTGTTATTACCGATACGGCTAAATAAAGCTATACAAAATGTTTTTGCTAGTTCTTCTTGTAATCTTGGTCTGTCTTTGATACGTTCCTACTTGCTGACTTGATAAGCCCTCTGCGTTGAGGAATTTCAATTATGCACTATTGGGCGCGTTGGTGTGCGCGACATGTTTTGTCCCCCTTTACACCTTCCCCTTGGAAGGATTTTTCGTTTACTACTTACATGCTTTTTACGTCGTCATAAGGTGATGTTACTATTGCCGCTTCAAGACGTCCATATTTTGAATCTGTTTCTAAGCTATTCCATGTTTGTTTTGGTATTGGTACTGATTCCAGTTAACTAGTTACGGGAGGTAGTAAAATACGTCGTTTCTCTTTTTTTGGCCCTAAGTACAGGTCGTAGGCTTATATTACGCGGGGTAATTTCGTTCCCTATCGCCTCTATCGATCCTCCCGTTAATATATTCGGACCACATAATATTGTGCGCGCCATTATGTGCGACGGGGTTTGTGTCCCCCCCGCACGGTAAGGTCTAGAGGTAAATTATTTAGCGCACATAGTAATATCTATAAATAGCCTTTCCGGCAGCAGGGTCACTGTGTGTCAGGTAAAATCGCTGTCAAATTAGTGCTAGTTTTAACGCGTCGATGTAATAACTTTTTAGATTCCAACTGAGTACAGACGTATAAACACGCTAACCAAGCCTGACTCGCCGACCCATTAAATTGGGAAAAAACGCCCGACCTCCTTACGTTAGACTCCTCTTTTTAACGTTTTCACATAACTCGTACTTTGTAAACCAGCACCCCACGCCAGATTATTATTTAAAGGTCTCTTATTGGGATACTGCGCTAATAACAGCTAATTCGCCAAATTACTCGGCCTCGACTCTTTATGTTTCGTACCTTAGCGGTCTCCATAGCAGTTTCCCTGTTTCTTACTTACCACCAGTGTTGTTGTTTCCTCACTACCAGGACGCTTATGGTGTTATGATGTTAATTTCACCAAAATTACTATTAACCCCCGCTGACTATTTCAACTCATACCGCGCGCGGTCTTTTGCTAATGTTAAAGTCGCTTCTTGTCTTGGGCCTATGAATGTGTTAGACTCTTTGCTAATTTTACTACCTACTGAAAACCGAATATTTGTTTCTACCAGCAACGTATTTTCATTATCAGGTACCGAGTCGTCTTCAATGTTGCTTTGTATTGATGTCGAATCGCTCATAGGGGATCCCCACCGATTTATGCCTTCTCACAGATCCTGTAAACGCCCATTGAGTGGTATACGCATGTCTTGTTACGGCCCGTGCAAGGTATTCTTTAAGTGCGAGCAGAGCCTGTAGCGCACGAGCTCAACGAAGTCTCTCACGTAAAGTCAGTTTGGTGTATATTGCAAACATTATAGACGTGTCATCCGAGCTTATGTTCTGTGTTAAGTTGGCGTCCCCGCTTACCAAGACTGCCCGCCGTTAGCTTTTGGAACTCTTCACCGAGGTGCGGGGGGTGTCGCCTGGGGCCAAGTATGCATTGTTGCACATGAACTTAAAGGCGCTAACCCCAGAGAAAACCTTTTAGAAAACCTTATTAACCCTAACCTAACTAATCTTGACCTAATTACCTTTGACCCGACTAATCTTGACCCAATCTAAGTCAGGCATTTTTTTATAAATGTCTTTTTTTGCGTACTTCCAACTACTCCTAGTACAACTAGTCTTTACTTAGTTAATCTTAGGTTAGTTAATCTTGACCCAGCTAACCCTGTGGGAGAAAACTTTAGAGAAAACCTTTTAGCTGAAAACCTTGCTACAGAAAACCTCGCAGAAAACCTTTTAGAGCCAACTCTAGCAGTGGGATTTTTGGTATGCGCACTCATAGTGGCCCCAATAGGGGTAATAGCTGCGAGCGTATCACCTGGAACATCGCCTAGTGGCCCCAATAATAGCCTTATTGATCTTGCTGCTGCTGAAAACCCTATAGAAAACTTTACTGACTTTACTGACTTTACCGAGCCTACTGACTCTATTGGTCCTAGTGCCCCCAATAATAGCTCCAATAGCTCTAATAGCCGTGCCCCTAATGGCCCTAGTGGCGGACCAAGTAATACGCCACTTGCTACATTAGCTGACGTGTTAAGTGATACGTTATTTGACCAATCAATTGCTATAGCGACTAGTACACCGTCTGGACCCCAGTACTACGTTTGGGGTTTGGCAGACCACTTGGTGTTTAGCGCAGCACATGTAACGACAGTACCTGTGATATTACCTTGTTGGGCAGTACCGGTGACGGTACCTGTGACAGGTGCAGTAGAAATAGCTGAGGCATCGGGGACGGATGAAACAATAACGCTATTGCTAATACTATTGATAATAGTACTGGCAGCGATATTACTAGCGCTAATGGTTTTAATAAGGGTGCTAACCAGAGCCAGAAACACCAGTCTCTCTAGGGGGCGATATAAGTAGTAACGCGAGAGATGCGACGAAAGATGCAGTCCGGGAAAGAAGATATATGAGCGCCGGTTTCGGTTACCGACCCAGATAGTAGACAAAGAACACATTTACCTGCGGGTTCGCCCTCAGTTACGTGCTCTTCACCAATCTGAAGTATTACTCTTTAATGAAGAGTAGAAAAAATACTCTTGGCTAATCTGGAAGTTAGTGCTCCTTATAGTATAACGAATAACAATACGAGTGTTTGTATTCCTCATTTTTTAGAAAGCCTGCATTTACGATAATCTTATAGAAAATCCTACTAATCGTAACCTGGCCAAGATTAACTTAGTTACCCCTGAGCTAACTACTTCTGACCCGACTAATCTTAACCTAGCTAATCTTGATCCAATCTAAGTCAGGCATTTTTTTATAAATGTCTTTTTTTGCGTACTTCCAAGTATACAAAATGTTTTTGAGCAAGTCAACTATTCCTAGAAATTTTACGACTAATCTTGACCTAGCTAACCTTGGCCCAACTAACCTTGTGGGAGAAAACTTTAGACGAGAAAACCTTGCTATAGAAAACCTCGCGGAAAACCTTTTAGGGCCAACTCTGGCAGTGGGATTTTTGGTATTCGCACTCATAGTGGCCCCAATAGGGATAATAGCTGCGGGCGTATCACCTGAAACATCGCCTAGTGGCCCCAATAATAGCCCTATTGACCCTGCTGCTGCTGCTGTACAACCTTACAGAAGACCTTACTGCCGCTGAAAACCCCATCGACTTTACCGACCCTACTGACTCTGCTGACTCTATTGGCCCCAGCGCCCCCAATAATAGCCCTAATAGCCCCCCCAATAGCCCCCCCAATAGCCGTGCCCCTAGTAGTCCTAGTGGCCCTAGTGGCGGACCGAGTAATATGCCACTTGCTACATTAGCTGACGTATCAAGTGATGCATTATTTGACCAACCGATTGCTATAGCAACTAGTACACCGTCTGGACCTCAGTACTACGTTTGGGGTTTGGCGGACTACTTGGTGTTTAGCGCAACACATGTAACGACAGTATCTATGATATTACCTTGTAGGGCAGTACCGGGGACAGTACTTGTGACAGTGGTACCTATGACAGCATCTTGGGCACTACCCGGAACACTATCTGGGGCAGTACCTGCGACCAGTGCAGTAGAGATAGCTAAGGCATCGGGGACGGGTGAAACAACGAAATTACTGCTAATACTGTTGACAATGGTACGGGTAGAGATATTAATAAGTGTGCCAACCAGAACCAAAAGCACTAATCTCCATGGGGGCGATATAAATAGTAACACGAAAGATGCGACGAAAGACGTCACTTGGTCCGGGGAAGAAGATATGTGTGCACCCGGTTTAGGTCTCCGACCTAGCTAGTAGACGAGAACATATTTACTCACGGGTTCACCTTTAGTTACGTGCTCTTTACCAATCTGAAACTACACTCTTTAATGAAAAGGGAAAAAAGTAGACTGAAGCGAAAAATAGCCAAAAAATAGTACCGCTAAACAATATACTTGGCTAATTCAGAAGTTAGTGCTCCTTATAATATGACGAATGGCTGTATAATTGTCATTTGTACAAGACTTTATAGAAGCAACGCCGACAGTGCGACTTTTCGTGGTATACACGCGTCTTATTACGGCCCGCGCAAGATATCCTTTGTGGGCGGGGCAGTACCTGCAGCGCACGAGCTTAACAGAGTCTCCTATATAAAGTCAGTCTGGTGAATATTGCAAACATCATAGACGTGTCATTCGAGATTATGTTCTATGTTAAGTCGGCGTTTTTGCTTACCAACACTGCCCCCTCCGTGCTCCCCATTGGCTTTTTGAACTCCTCGCTGGGGCGCAAGGTGTTGTCTGGGGCCAAGTGTGTATTGTTGCGCATGAGCTTAAGGGTGCCAATCTTTCTAGCGGCGTGTTAAATTATTGCTTATTTGCCCGCCTTTACTTGCTATTACCAACACGAATAAATAAATCTACGTAAACTAAACATTTGTAGACTCTGTAACTGAGAGTATGTAAATTAGCACCCAAAGGCTACTGCGGTTTTTATGAGTTCAAACATATTTAACTTTTGACAACCTCCTAGATTCTTTCACTTTCACAAGCCGGAGGTTTTTACAGGAAACAATGAGGGGATAACCATAGCTGTACTAGGCTATGCGTACTTCACGTTATATACCGGTAATAGGCTATTCCTATTTTGCGGGGACTCGTTCCTACTCATAGATATTATCTTGTTTACAGCGCTGAATTTCGGACTCCGCTGATCCGTAACGCATTCATGCGGGTTTATATCCTCTTGTAATTCTCCCGAATGCTACCCTTCTTGTAGACGTCCCTTAGCTAGGTACTATGCTGATTTACCCAATGATCAATGACACCCACTCCTCCGATCACGACCGTTACAAGATCTTTTTCATTGGGCGCAAGCACCTTACTTAGATGTAAAATCAGTAACGCCAATTCCGGACGTGCTATTGGCGGCGGGTATAAGGAGACAGTAAAGTACCTTGCTCTCTTTGTCTCTGCCCTGGGTGTGGGCGCTAGCTTATATTATACGGTGTAATTATGTGTGGGGGGGTTCGTGCCCCCCCACACGGTGAGGTCTAGAGGTAAATTATTTAGCGCACATAGTAATTTCTATAAATAGTCTTTTCAGTAGCGCGGTTATTGTGGGTGTGTCAGGTAAAATCGCCATCAAGTTAGTGTTAATTTTAATGCATCACTACAATAAATTTTTAGATTCCAACTGAGTACAGACGTATAAACACACTGACCAAACCTGACTCGCCGACTCGTTAAATTGGGAAAAAACGTCTACCCTGTCTACGTTAGACTCCCCTTTTTTAACGTTCTTACATAACTCGTCTTTTGTAAACCAGTGTTTCACGCTAGATTATTCCTTAGAGGTCTCTTATTTGGATACTGTACTGATAACAGCTAATTCGTCCAATTACTCGGCCTCGACTCTTTATGTTTCGTACCTTAACGATCTCTATAGTGGTTTCTTTGTTTCTTTCTTACCTCTAATGTCATTGTTTTTTTCCTCTTATCAAGATATTTATAGTGTTATAATGTTAATTTCGCCTGAATTAATATTGGCCTTCGCCGATTATTTTAACTCATACCACGCGCCGTCCTTTGTTAACGTTCAAGTCTCTTCCTGTTTTGACTCTTACGCGAACAACTTAAATTATATATTTGGGGAGTGTATATTATCTTTTTTCATGTTCTTATTTTTCCCATGAGTATTAGTGCACTTTCTTACCATAAACACCTTACTAACTTGATCGACTTACAGCTATGGTCGGTTTGTCAGGTTTTATATGTATTTCTTCTTAATGTCTAAAGACACGCGGCTCCAGTTCGAGGTGGTCTTACAGACCGCTGTATTCTTTTTTTTCTACTGATCTATGACTATTATAATGTTAATTTCGCCCGAATTAACATTGGCCTTCGCCGATTATTTCAACTCATACCACGCGCCGTCTTTTGTTAGTGCTCGGGTCTCTTCTTGTCTTGGGCCTATGAGTGTGTTAGAATCCCTGTTAATTTCACTACCCACTAAAAACCGAATATTTGTTTCTACCTGCATCGTATTCCCATTATCAGGTACCAACTTATCTGTAATGATGTTTTTTGTTGAGGTCGAATCGCTTATAGGGGATCCTTACCAGTTTATGCCTTCTCACAGATTCTCTAAATCGTCTACTGAGTGGCATACGCACGTCTTGTTACGGCCTGCGCAAGATATTCTTTGGGAGCGAGTAGGGCCTGCAGCGCGCAAGCTCAACGAAGCCTCTTATGTAAAGTCGGTTTGGTCAATGTTGCAAACATCGTAGACGCCCCATTCGAGCTTGTGTTCTGTGTTAAGCTGGCGTCTTCGCTTACCAATACTGCCCCCCCGTCAGCTTTTTGAACTCTTCACTGAGGTGCGGGGTGTTACCTGGGGCCAAGTATGCATTGTTGCGCTTGAGCTTAAAGGTACTAACCCTTATTGTTTACTCGTCTGTTTATTTACCCACCCGCACTTACTATTATCAGCACAAATAAACAAATTCGTACATAATCGATGGAGGAATAACCGCAATTGCGTTGTATTATATATTCGCTACGTTACATACCGGAAATGAGCCATTCCTCTTTTGCGGGGACGCATTCCCACTTTCAGGTAGTGGGGCACTTGGGTTTTAGCAATTCGGCGTTAACACGTTTGCTTTATTGTGATAACTCGCTCGCGCCTGTGACTAACTCTTCACCCCCCACTTTGGTTCGCAGCGTCCCAGTGAAAAAAATCTTGGGTAACCAGACGAATTCTTTTTTACATAAGCATGCGCTACCTTAAGCTTACAACTCACTGATTCGTTTTACGGAGGGCTGCTCCGGTAAACGTGTCATGTCGTGGGTTTACTCTTTCATCACGCAGAACATAGGTAACGCTTTTTTAGCTTTGTATCGTGGGTGAATGCCCGGAATGCGGTACTATGAGCAGCTGTTGGGCCACAAATCCTTTTTAGGCGAGGCGTTAAGCATAATTCATCCTAGTTTCACCATGCATGGTCCTAAGCTGCTCATATCTTGATTTAGCGCCATAGTCAAGCGTATAAGCTTTTGGAAAACACGCCTAGTGTTCCGTTTTTAGGTATTTAATACAGAATTATTTCCCCGAATTACTTACGCAACTGCAGGTCAGGGGTATAAAGATACGCCCGAAGGGTAAGATTAGCGTCTTCGGTAACTCTCGAAAGCGTACGATTCTATATTGGGCTGGCGTAACTTCTCACCCAACCACAAGTCTAAGGGTCGTTAACGGAGTCGACTCTTATAAATACTTTTACGGGGGGTTATGGGCTTTCAAATATGGCTTTTTTACTAGGTTGCGTTGCAAAAGCCGGTCGTGCTTTGCGTCTATGGACTCGTCCTGCACAGTAAGCTCCTTATACAAAGTCGGTAAGGTGGATATTGCAAACATTATAGACGCATTATTTGAAATGATGTTCTATATTAAGTTGGGCACCCTTTACTTGTCAGTACTGCCCTTCCGCTAGCTTTTTGAATTCTTCATTGGAGGCGCAAGGTGTTGTCTGAGGCCGAGTACGCGTCGTTTTGCATGAACCTACAGGCGTTAATCCTTATAGCGGTGTGCTAAACTATTGTCTACTCGTTGGTTTATTTGCCCGTCCTTACTTGTTATTACTGATATGACTAGATAAGGCTATACAAAACGTTTTTGCCAGTTCTTTTTATAATCTTGGTCTGTCTTTGATACGTTCCTATTTACTGACTTGATAAGCCCTCTGCGTTGAGGAATTTCAATTATGCATTATTGGGCGCGTTGGTGTGCGCGACATGTTTTGTCCCCTTTTACACCTTCCCCTTGGAAGGATTTTTCACTTGCTACTTACATGCTTTTTACGTCGTCATAAGGTGGTGTTACTATTGCCGCTTCAAGACATCTATATTTTGAATCTGTTTCCGAGCTATTCCATGTTTGTTTAGGTATTGGTACTGATTCTAGTTAACTAGTTACAGGAGGTAGTAAAAGACATCGTTTCCCTTTTTTTGGCCCTAAGTACAGGTTGTGGGCTTGTATTATACGAGGTAATTTCGTTCCCTAAGCGTTTATCACGAATAGTATTCGCCTACATAAAATGTTTTTTTTAATTTCCTCCTCTATCGCCTCTATCGATCCTCCCGTTAATATGTTCGGACCACATAATGTTGTGCGTGCTATTATGTGCGGCGGGGTTTGTGTTACCCCCCCGCATGGTAAGGTCTAGAGGTAAATTATTTAGCGCACACAGTAATATCTATAAATAGCCTTTCCGGCAGCAGGGTTACTGTGGGTGTGTCAGGCAAAATCGCCGTCAAATTAGTGTTAATTTTAGTGCGTCAATATAATAACTTTTTAGATTCCAACTGAGTACAAACGCATAGACACGCTGACCAAACCTGACTCGCTGACTCGTTAAATTGGGAAAAAATGCCTAACCTGTCTACGTTAGACTCCCCCTTTTTAACGTTTTTCTATAACTCGTCTTTTGTAAACCAGCATCTTACAACAAACTACTCTTTGAGGGTCTCCCGTTTAGACACTATACTGATAATGGTTAATTCATCAAATTACTCGGTCTCGACTCTTTATGTTTCGTACCTTAACGACCCCTACAGAAGTTCCCCCGTTTCTTACTTACTGTTAATATCGTTATTTTTTCCTCTCATCAAGATGTTTATAGCGTTACGGTGTTAATTTTGCCTGAACTACTATTGGCCTTCGCCGATTATTTCAACTCATACCACGCGCTGCCTTTTGTTAATGTCCAAGCCTCTTCTTGTCTTTTGGGCCTATGAGTGTGTTAGGACCCCCGTTAATTTCACTACCCGCTAAAAACCGAATATTTGTTTCTACCGGCAGCGTATTCCCACTATCAGGTACCAACTTATCTGTAATGTCGTTTTATGTTGAGGTCGAATCGCTTATGGGGGATCCTTACTAATTTATGCCTTCTCACAGGTCCTCTAAACGTCCACTGAGTGGTGTACGCACGTCTTGTTACGGCCTGCACAAGATATTCTTTGGGAGCGAGTACGGCCTGCAGCGCGCAAGCTCAACGAAGCCTCTTATGTAAAGTCAGTTTGGTGGATGTTGCAAACATCATAGACGCGCCATTCGAGCTTATGTTCTGTGTTAAGCTGGCGTCTTCGCTTACCAATACTGCCCCCCGTCAGCTTTTTGAACTCTCCGCTGAGGTGCAGGGTGTTACCTGGGGCTAAGTATGCATTGTTGCGCATGAACCTAAAGGTGCTAACCCTTATTGTTTACTCGTCTGTTTACTTACCCACCTTTACTTACTATTATCAACACAAATAAACAAATTCGTACATAATCGAAGGGGGAATGACCGCAACTGCGGTGTGTTATATATTCGCCACGTTACATACCAGAAATGAGCCATTCCTCTTTTGCGGGGACGCATTCCCACTCTCAGGTACTATCCTATGCCCATCGCTAGATTTTGTATTCGGCTCAGCACCTATAACGCACACGCATACATATTTATCCCCCCTATTACTCCCCCGAATGTTACTGTTCCCGTGAACGTTCCTTAGTTGAGTACTATGTTGGTTTGCCCAATGAGCGACGACAACCACTCCTACTATCACGGCCGCCACAAGACCTTTTTTGGGAGCCAGCACCTTATCCAGACTATAAAACCGATAACGCCAGTTCTGTACGTACCGGTTTTACTCAACAAGCTACTGACAGCGGGTACATTGAGGTGATAAAGTACTTCGCATCCCTTTTTTAGGTCCTAGGTATAGGCACAAGCTTATGTTATACGGTGTAATTATATACGGCGGGGTTATGTCCCCCCATAGTGAGGTCTAGAGACAAATTATTTAGTGCACACAGTAATTTCTATAAATAGCCTTTTAGGTTAGTGGGGTTACTATAGGTGTATTCAGATAAAATCGCTCCCGAGTTAGTACTAATTTTAATGCATCGCACTGCAATAACTTTTTAGATCCCAACTGGGTACAGACGTATAAACACACTGGCCAAACCTGACTCGCCGACCCGTTAAATTGGGAAAAAACGCCCAACCTCCTTACGTCAGGCTTCTCTTTTTAACGTTTTTATATAACTCGTACTTTGTAAACTAGCACCCCACGCCGGATTATTCTTTAAAGGTCTCTTATTCGGGTACCGCGCTAATAACAGCTAATTCGCCAAATTACTCGGTCTCTACTCTTTATGTTTCGTACCTTAACGGTCTCCACAGCAGTTTCTCTGTTTCTTACTTACCACCGGTGTCGTTGTTTTCTCACTACCATGACGCTTATAGTGTTACGATGTTAATTTCGCCAGAATTACTATTAACCCCTGCTGACTATCTCAACTCATACCGCGCGCCGTCTTTTGTTAGTGTTCGGGTCTCTTCTTATCTTGGGCCTATGAGCGTGTTAGAATCCCTGTTAATTTCACTACCCACTAAAAACCGAATATTTGTTCCTACCTGTATCGTATCCCCATTATCAGGTACCAACTTATCTGTAATGTTGTTTTGTGTTGAGGTCGAATCGCCTATAGGGGATCCTTACCAGTTTATGCCTTCTCACAGATTCTCTAAACCGTCTACTGAGTGGCATACGCACGTCTTGTTGCGGCCCGCACAAGATATTCTTTGGGAGCGAGTAGGGCCTGCAGCGCGCAAGCTCAACGAAGCCTCTTATGTAAAGTCAGTTTGGTCGATGTTGCAAACATTGTAGACGCCCCATTCGAGCTTGTGTTCTGTGTTAAGCTGGCGTCTTCGCTTACCAATACTGCCCCCCGTCAGCTTTTTGAATTCTTCACTAAGGTGCGGGGTGTTACCTGGGGCCAAGTATGCATTGTTGCGCTTGAGCCTAAAGGTGCTAACCCCTATTGTTTACTCGTTTGTTTATTTACCCACCTTTACTTACTATTATCAACACAAATAAACGAATCCGTACATAATCGATGGGGGAATAACCGCAATTGCGCTGTATTATATATTCGCTACGTTACATACCGGAAATGAGCCATTCCTCTTTTGCGGGGACGCATTCCTACTTTCAGGTAGTAGGGCACTTGGGTTTTAGCAATTCGGCGTTAACACGTTTGCTTTATTGTGATAACTCGCTCGCACCTGTGACTAACCCTTCACCCCCCACTTTGGTTCGCAGTGTCCCAGTGAAAAAAATCTTGGGTAACCAGACGAATTCTTCTCTACATAAGCATGCGCTACCTTAAGCTTACAACTCACTGATTCGTTTTGCGGAGGACTGCTCCGGTAAACGTGTCATGTTGCGGGTTTACTCTTTCATCACGCAGAACATAGATAACGCTTTTTTAGCTTTGTATCGTAGGTGAATGTCCGGAATGCGGTACTATGAGCAGCGGTTGGGCCGCAAATTCTTTTTAGGCGAGGCGTTAAGCATAATTCATCCTAGTTTCACCATGCATGGTCCTAAGCTGCTCATATCTTGATTTAGCGCCATAATCAAGCGTATAAGCTTTTGGAAAACACGCCTAGTGTTCCGTTTTTTAGGTATTTAATACAGAATTATTTCTCTAAATTACTTACGCAACTGCAGGTCAAGGGTATAAAGATACGCCTGAAAGGTAAGATTAGCGTCTCCGGTAACTCTCGAAAGCGTACGATTCTCTATCGGGCTGGCCTAACTTCTCACTCAACCACAAGTCTAAGGGTCGTTAACGAGTCGACTCTTATAAATACTTTTACGGGGGTTATGGGCTTTCAAATATGGCTTTTTTACTAGGTTGCGTTGCAAAAGCCGGTCGTGCTTTGCGTCTATGGACTCGTCCTGCACAGCAAGCTCCTTATACAAAGTCGGTAAGGTGGATATTGTGAACATTATAGACGCGTCATTTGAAATGATGTTCTATATTAAGTTGGTGCCCTTTACTTGTCAGTACTGCCCTTCCGCTAGCTTTTCGAATTCTTCATTGGAGGCGCAAGGTGTTGTCTGAGGCCGAGTACGCGTCGTTTTGCATGAACCTACGGGCGTTAATCCTTATAGCGGTGTGCTAAACTATTGTCTACTCGTTGGTTTATTTGCCCGTCCTTACTTGCTATTACTGATATGACTAGGTAAAGCTATGCAAAACGTTTTTGCCAGTTCTTCTTATAATCTTGGTCTGTCTTTGATACGTTCCTATTTACTGACTTGATAAGCCCTCTGCGTTGAGGAATTTCAATTATGCATTATTGGGTGCGTTGGTGTGCGCGACATGTTTTGTCCCCTTTTACACCTTTCCCTTGGAAGGATTTTTCACCTATTACTTACATGCTTTTTACGTCGTCGTAAGGTGGTGTTACTATTGCCGCTTCAAGACATCTATATTTTGAATCTGTTTCCGAGCTATTCCATGTTTGTTTTGGTATTGGTACTGATTCTAGTTAACTAGTTACTGGAGGTAGTAAAAGACGTCGTTTCTCTTTTTTTGGCCCTAAGTACAGGTTGCAGGCTTATATTATACGGGGTAATTTCGTTCCCTAAGCGTTTATCACGAGTAGCATTCGCCTACATAAAATGTTTTTTTTAATTTCCTCCCCTATCGCCTCTATCGATCCTCCCGTTAATATGTGCGGCGGGGTTTGTGTTATCCCCCCCCGCACGGTAAGGTCTAGAGGTAAATTATTTAGCGCACACAGTAATATCTATAAATAGCCTTTCCGGCAGCAGGGTCACTGTGGGTGTGTCAGGCAAAATCGCCGTCAAATTAGTGTTAATTTTAGTGCATCAGTATAATAGCTTTTTAGATTCCAACTGAGTACAAACGCATAGACACGCTGACCAAGCCTGACTCGCCGACTCGTTAAATTGGGAAAAAATGCCTAACCTGTCTACGTTAGACTCCCCCTTTTTAACGTTTTTATATAACTCGTCTTTTGTAAACCGGCATCTTACAACGAACTACTCCTTGAGGATCTCCCGTTCAGATACTATACTGATAATGGCTAGTTCATCAAATTACTCGGTCTCGACCCTTTATGTTTCGTACCTTAACGACCTCTACAGAAGTTCCCCCGTTTCTTACTTACTGCTAATATCGTTATTTTTTCCTCTCATCAGGATGTTTATAGCGTTACAGTGTTAATTTTGCCTGAACTACTATTAGCCTTCGCCGATTATTTCAACTCATACCACGTGCTGCCTTTTGTTAATGTTCTAGCCTCCTCTTGTCTTTTGGGCCTATGAGTGTGTTAGGACCCCTGTTAATTTCACTACCCGCTAAAAACCGAATATTTGTTTCTGCCGGCAGCGTATTCCCACTATCAGGTACCAACTTATCTGTAATGTCGTTTTGTGTTGAGGTCGAATCGCTTATGGGGGATCTTTACTAATTTACGCCTTCTCACAGGTCCTCTAAACTGTCCACTAAGCGGTGTACGTGCATCTTGTTACGGCCTGCACAAGATATTCTTTAGGAGCGAGTACGGCCTGCAGCGCGCAAGCTTAACGAAGCCTCTTATGTAAAGTCATTTTAGTGGATGTTGCAAACACCGTAGACGCGCCATTCGAGCTTATGTTCTGTGTTAAGCTGGCTTCTTCGCTTGCCAATACTGCCCCCCCGTCAGCTTTTTGAACTCTCCGCTGAGGTGCAGGGTGTTACCTGGGGCCAAGTATGCATTGTTGCGCATGAACCTAAAGGTGCTAACCCTTATTGTTTACTCGTCTGTTTACTTACCCACCCTTACTTACTATTATCAACACAAATAAACAAATTCGTACATAATCGATGGGGGAATGACCGCAACTGCGGTGTGTTATATATTCACCACGTTACATACCAGAAATGAGCCATTCCTCTTTTGCGGGGACGCATTCCTACTCTCAGGTACTATCCTATGCCCATCGCTAGATTTTGTATTCGGCTCAGCACCTATAACGCACACGCATACATATTTATCCTCCCCATTACTCCTCCGAATGCTACTGTTCCTATGAACGTCCCTTATTTGAGTACTGTGCTGGTTTGCCCAATGAGCGACGACAACCACTCCTACTATCACGGCTGCCACAAGACCTTTTTTGGGAGCTAGCACCTTATCCAGACTATAAAACCGATAACGCCAGTTCTGTACGTACCTGTTTTACTCAACAAGCTACTGACAGTGGGTACATTGAGGTGATAAAGTACTTCGCACCCCTTTTTTAGGTCCTAGGTATGGGCACAAGCTTATGTTATACGGTGTAATTATATGCGGCGGGGTTATGTCCCCTCATGGCGAGGTCTAGAGACAAATTATTTAGTGCACACAGTCATTTCTATAAATAGCCTTTTGGGTTAGTGGGGTTACTATAGGTGTGTTCAGATAAAATCGCTCCCGAGTTAGTGCTAATTTTAATGCATCGCACTGCAATAACTTTTTAGATCCCAACTGGGTACAGACGTATAAACACACTGGCCAAACCTGACTCGCCGACCCGTTAAATTGGGAAAAAACGCCTAACCTCCTTACGTCAGGCTCCTCTTTTTAACGTTTTTACATAACTCGTACTTTGTAAACTAGTACCCCACGCCGGATTATTCTTTAAAGGTCTCTTATTTGGGTACTGCGCTAATAACAGCTAATTCGCCAAATTACTCGGTCTCTACTCTTTATGTTTCGTACCTTAACGGTCTCCGCAGCAGTTTCCCTGTTTCTTACTTACCACCGGTGTCGTTGTTTCCTCACTACCAGGACGCTTATAGTGTTATGACGTTAATTTCGCCAGAATTACTACTAACCCCCGCTGACTATTTCAACTCATACCACGCGCGGTCTTTTGCTAATGTTAAAGTCGCTTCTTGTCTTGGGCCTATGAATGTGTTAGACTCTTTGCTAATTTTACTACCTACTGAAAACTGAATATTTGTTTCTACCAGCAACGTATTCCCATTATCAGGTACCAAGTCGTCTTGAATGTTGTTTTGTATTGAGGTCGAATCGCTTATAGGGGATCCCCACCGATTTATGCCTTCTCACAGATCCTGTAAACGCGCATTGAGTGGTATACGCATGTCTTGTTACGGCCCGCACAAGGTATTCTTTAGGGGCGAGCAGAGCCTATAGCGCGCGAGCTCAACGAAGTCTCTTATGTAAAGTCAGTTTGGCGTATATTGCAAACATTATAGACGTGTCATTCGAGCTTATATTCTGTGTTAAGTTGGCGTCCCCGCTTACCAAGACCGCCCGTCGTTAGCTTTTGGAATTCTTCACTGAGGTGCGGGGGGTGTCGTCTGGGGCCAAGTATGCATTGTTTCGCATGAACTTAAAGGCGCTAACCCCAGAGAAAACCTTTTAGAAAACCTTGCTACCCCTAACCTCACTAATCTTAACCCCAGAGAGAGCCTAACCACCCTTGACCTAATTACTTTACCTGGCTAATCTTAGGCTAGTTAATCTTGACCCAATTAACCTTGTGGTGGAAAACTTTAGAGAAAACCTTTTAGAACCAACTCTGGCAGTGGGATTTTTAGTATGCGCACTCATAGTGGCCCCAATAATAGCCTTACCGACCCTGCTGCTGCTGAAAACCTCATAGAAGACTCTATAGAAGACTCTATAGAAGACCCTTTAGCAAACCTCTTAGCAAACCTTACTGCTGCTGAAAACCCTACCGACTTTACCGACCCCACTGACTCTATTGGCCCCAGTACCCCCAATAATAACCCCAATAGCTCCCCTAATAGCCGTGCCCCTAATAGTCCTAATGGCCTAATGGCCTAGTGGCTTTAGTGGCGGACCAAGTAATATGCCGCTTGCTACATTAGCTGACGTATCAAGTGATACATTATTTGGCCAATCAATTGCTATAGCAACTAGTACACCGTCCGGACCTTAGTACTACGTTTGGGGTTTGGCGGACCACTTGGTGTTTAGCGCAGCACATGTAACGACAGTATCTGTGATATTACCTTGTGGGGCAGTACCGGGGACAGCACCTTGGGCACTACCCGGAACACTATCTGGGGTAGTACCTGCGACCAGTGCAGTAGAGATAGCTGACGCATCGGGGACGGGTAAAGCAACGAAATTACTGCTAATATTGTTGACAATAGTACGGGCAGTGATATTAATAAGTGTGCCAACCAGAACCGAAAGCACTAATCTTCATGGGGGCGATATGAATAGTAACGTGTAAGATGTGACGAAAGACGTTACTTGGTCCAAGGAAGAAGATATATGAGCACCCGTTTCGGTCTCCGACCCAAATAGTAGACGAGAACATATTTACTCGCGGGTTCACCTTTAGTTACGTTCTCTTTACCAATCTAAGACCACGTTCTTTAATGAAAAGGAAAAAAAGTAGACTGAAGCGAAAATAGCCAAGAATAGTACCGCTAAGGGATATACTTAACTAATCCGAAAGTCCGCGCTCCTTATAATATAACGAGCGGCAGTATAATTGTCATTTGTACAAGACTTTATAGAAGCAACGCCAATAGTGCGACTTTTCGTGGTATACACGCGCCTTATTGCGGCCCGCGCAAGATATCCTTTGCGAGCGGGGGTAGTACCTGCAGCGCGCGAGCTTAACAGAGTCTCCTACATAAAGTCAGCCTGGTGAATATTGCAAGCATCATAGACGCGTCATTCGAGATTATGTTCTGTGTTAAGCCGGCGTTTTTGCTTACCAGTACTGCTCCTTCCGTGTTCCCCATTAGCTTTTTGAACTCCTCGCTGGGGCGCAAGGTGCTGTCTGGGGCCGAGTGTGAATTGTTGCGCATAAGCTTAGAGGTGCTAATCCTTCTAGCGGCGTGTTAAACTATTGCTTGCTTATTTGCCCGCCTTTACTTGCTATTACCAACACAAATAAATAAATCTACGTAAACTAAACATTTGTAGACTCCGTAACTGAGAGTGTGTAAATTAGCACCTAAAGGCTACTACGGTTTTTATGCGTTCAAATATATTTAACTTTTAACAACCCCCCGGATTCTTTCACTTTCACAAGCCGGAGGTTTTTACAGGAAACAATGAGGGGATAACCATAACTATACTTGGCTATGCGTATTTCACGTTATATACTAGTAACGGGTTATTCCTATTTTGCGGGGACTCGTTCCTACTCACAGATATTATCCTATTTACAGCGCTGAATTTCGGACTCCGCTGATCCGTAACGCATTCATGTGGGTTTATGTCCTCCTGTAATTCTCCTGAATGCTATCCTTCTTGTAGACGTCCCTTAGCTAGGTACTATGCTGATTTACCCAATGATCGATGACACCCACTCCTCCGATCACGACCGTTACAAGATCTTTCTCATTGGGCGCAAGCACCTTACTTAGACTGTAAAATCAGTAACGCCAATTCTGGACGTGCTATTGGCGGCGGGTATAAGGAGACAGTAAAGCACCTCGCCCTATTTGTCTCCGCCCTAGGTGTAGGCGCGAGCTTATATTATACGGTGTAATTATGTGTGGCGGGGTTCGTGCCCCCCACACACGGTGAGGTCTAGAGGTAGATTATTTAGCGCACATAGTAATTTCTATAAATAGTCTTTTCGGTTGCGGGGTTATTGTGGGTGTGTCAGGTAAAATCGCCGTCAAGTTAGTGTTAATTTTAATGCATCACTACAATAACTTTTTAGATTCCAACTGAGTACAGACGTATAAACACACTGACCAAACCTGACTCGCCGACTCGTTAAATTGGGAAAAAATGTCTAACCTGTCTACGTTAGACTCCTCCTTTTTAACGTTCTTACATAACTCGTCTTTTGTAAACCAGCACCTCACGCTAGATTATTCCTTAAAGGTCTCTTATTTGGATACTGTATTGATAACAGCTAATTCGTCCAATTACTCGGTCTCGACTCTTTATGTTTCGTACCTTAACGATCTCTACAGCAGTTTCTCTGTTTCTTTCTTACCACTAATGTCATTGTTTTTTTCCTCTTATCAGGATATTTACAGTGTTATAATGTTAATTTCGCCTGAATTAATATTGGCCTTCGCCGATTATTTCAACTCATACCACGCGCCGTCTTTTGTTAACGTTCAGGTCTCTTCCTGTTTTGACTCTTACACGAACAACTTAAATTATATATTTGGGGAGGGTATATTATCTTTTTTCATGTTCTTATTTTTTTCATGAGTATTAGTGTACTTTTTTACCATAAACACCTTACTAACTTGATCGACTTACAACTATAGTCAGTTTGTCAGGTTTTATATGTACTTCTTCTCGATGTCTAAAGACACGCGGCTCCAGTTCGAGGTGGTCTTACAGACCGCTGTATTCTTTTTTTTCTACTGGTCTATGACTATTATGGCTTTTGACGACGATAAGGAGGAGCTAATAGAATATATGGACACTATGTACTTTTATTTTTTCACTTTCATAATTTTTTATTTTTTTTATAAACACTCCATACATTATTTTTCTTTCTTAGAAGCCTCTGCTGCGGGGTCGCGCTCCTCTATGTTTTTAGTAACACAGTTTAAAGGGGACTTCTTGGCTCTATTTTCTATGATACTGCGTTTTTACTCGTTATTACTGAGGCTAAACGTTTACGACATCCTAGACGACTGTTTGGACTTTTACTACGTTTTTATTGGTGATTTTGACGACGACGAGTATCTAAACGAGCTCTTCTTCTCCGTACACGGCACTTTATTCTTCACTATGGACAACCAGGATGACCGCTCGTTTCTACTTGAGGACGAGAATGACTTTTCCCTCGATTTCTTTTACACTTATTTTTTAATGTGGGGTAAGATTTTTTACTTTTTATTTTACACAGTTGAGTTAATAGCTCGTTTTGGTCTGGCCTTCTACGTTATATACCTGGTTCTATTTGAGATATATGGCGTAAATTGCTCTTACAAAGAAGACCTATACTTTAACTCCAAAAGGTCAATAGTTTAAATTGGTCTTCTTATACTCAATGGCTTATATCTACGTTCTTTTTACAGACTTCATTATCTATGCAGATAGCTTTTTTTTCAAGTACAATTATAAGACTTTTATTTTTCACATATATGACAATAAGGTACCTTCAGCGGTGTTACCGGTTGTTGATTTTATCGTTGACGCTTTCTACTTCATAGCTGCGTTCATAGTCTACCCCGTAGAAGTTGCGTACACTTTATACACTGAGTTCTTTTACTTACTCGAGAATACCATCACGCACGCCACAAACTTTTTAGTAGCCAAAGCGGTTTCTATAGCGTTAAAGTTTTTAGCGTGCATCTGCCTCTTAATATTTGCAAGGGGCGGCATACCTAGGTTCCGCTTTGACTACTTGACGCGCTTAGGCTGAATTCGATTTTTAAGTCTCGTGCTTATGTCTTTTCTTATTGAGCTCTTTTTACTTTCTATGCTGTAAGAACAGAAATTTAGATTTCTATACAAAATGTTTATAGGTGACTTAAATTTATATTTTATTATTTTCTTTTTTATCATGGTTAGTCTCTCCACAAACGTAACGAGTGCGCTACATTTGTTACTCACTGCGGAGTTATTGTGGGTAACTCTTTACCTAATCGTACTAAACATGGGTATATTGTACGATAACGTAAACTTACTCGCGCTAACCTTTTTTTTCTTAGTTCTATCAGCTGTAGAGTTTGGTATCGGTATTGTTCTCATTCTTGTCCAAAATGTTTTTTTAAGGTCCATATATTTGAGTGACAATTCTAGGAATTGACTAAAATATAATACGAGATTCCTGTTACGTATCAAGAACTCTAAGCTCCCCAACCTATAAACTAATATATAAAATGTTTTTACGTAACTTTTTGTTCACAAAAATACAATTTATTCTTAAGTTTACTGGCAGTAAGTATTGAACTTTTCATAGTTCACAGGGAACAGTTAATAGTCAATTTACCAGACTCGTCAATAATATTTTCTTCCTACCTGTTACAGCAGCATACTGAATTAAAACTAGGGCCAGCTACACGACTAACAGTTGAGTTTTCACGACTAACCACAAGAGGATTTCTGTTAACTACTTTAATTTTGTGCTAGTCGCGGGGACTGCCGGTATGAGTCTAGCAACAGTCATACGGCTCGAGTTTGCTTACCCCGGAGTTGGGGTTCTCGCTGGAGACAGCCTACAGTACCTGAGTACGGCTACTGCGCACGGCGTAATTATGGTTTTTTATATGATAATGCCCGCCATTTTTGGAGCTTTTGGTAACTTCTTATTACCTACGCAGCTAGGAGTCCACGACGTGGCGTTTCCCAGATTAAATAGTGCAGCTTTTTGGTTTTTACCTGGTGGGTTAATTATGCTGTGTCAATTAGTGTGTACGGACCGACGCTACGCACGCATGAACTGCTTTAACATCCGCGAACTACAAGGTATCTTAAAAAGGCGTTTTTTCACCGATATGGTGAACTCCCACGATCATAGGAACATACTTAGTTCTTCTATGATTGCGGCAAAATTCAAGCTAAATTCGTCGGAAAACATAAATCTTGACACCACGTTATTCTACAATTGGGGTGTGCTGAGGGGGAGCAGCAATAAGTCCGTGACTTTCGTCACGGGGTCTTATGGCCAGCATAGGAGTCTGTTATCCTCCTGAGATCGCAATTTCTTGGTCACGTTACAGCCACTTTTTACCCGAACTCTTTTTTCTAATTACTTATTCCACGGTTTAAACTCTTTTGCATTTTTACTAGTTAAGGCAACTGACGTCATACTTAAGCCCAACGCGCTTGCGTTGTCCTTCTTAAGCTCCGCCATCACGCTTTTAAATGGTTCCTTCCTCAGCGCACTTTTAAACACTGTTACTATTAATTTCGGTACACTAAAGGCTGGTCTTAACCACCACCCGGTCCTTGTTGGCTCATATAGTAAAGCTGCGCCCCGTTTACTCTTTCATTCTAAAGACACTGACCTACCTAAATACTACGACCAATTCCTATTCTTAGAAAACTCGTCAGCACAGCGAGTAACAAGGTTTTCCAATTTACTAGTCAACTATGATTACAAGACCGGCCATTACCTAGGTACGTGGGACAAACTTTACCCTCAACTCATGCTATCGTTCATTGAAGTTACTCGGGGAATCAGGAAGCCTTCCTGAGTTTTTTCGGACCAGTATCTCGATTTACTAAAGCAGAATTATAGCAACTACTTCTCTAACTTTACGGGTAAGGTAAATCTCAAATTAGCTAATATAGAGGATTGATACTCTGCTCACGTAAACCCGCTACATAACACCTTTAATTATTATTACCTCTTAAGTTCTAACACCGCACATACTAACCCGAGGTGACTTTCTTTAGTAGGATTCGATCAAAAATTTTATAGAATGTTTACATCGTCGTCCACCCAACAGCGAGTTTTAGCAAACTGAAAGCAGTTGAAATTTACAAGAGAGTCTTGACGTTGTAAACTACTAAGCGCCAGACACCAAAACACTTTGTATAGGCGCTTTTCTAGTGAAGAGAGCTTAATCTATTCTATAGAGAGGAATGCCAAGGACTTGCTCCCCGGGTGAGCAATGATAACGCCATTTTCATCGAGGGTTAGGTATACGGCTATTGGTAGAATCGACGTAGGTCTTATGGGTGTGTTCCTCGCTATAAATGCGTCTATAGTCAGCTCAGCAAACTTTTTGGTGACGTACCGTTATTTATCTACCCTAAACAACAGAAAAATGCGCGACGCACGGTCTTTTTTCTCGGAGTCTTTAATTGTAGCCTCTTGAATGATGGTGGCTGCTAACCCTATGCTTGCAATTAGTATTTTAATGCTTCTGTCGGACAGGCATTGACAAACTTCGTTTTTTGATTACTCTGGTGGAGGCGACACGGTCCTCTTCCAGCACATGTTCTGATTTTTTGGCCACCCCGAAGTGTATATTATTCTGATTCCCATCTTTGGTTTTGCGAACACTATAATGTCTTTTTACTTCCGTAAACGGGTTTCCGCGAGGGCAAGCTTAATGTACTCTATGTACACCATTGCCTTTTTGGGGTTCTTCGTTTGGGGCCACCATATGTATATGGTCGGCCTGTCCCACACCACCCGTATGTTATTTAGTACGCTAACAGTTATGATTTCCGTACCTGCGGCTACTAAGCTTATGCATTGATGCGTGACAATTGTAAACAGCGTCTTCGTTATGGAGATACCGTTAATATTTACTTTTACCTTCGCATTCTTATTTGTTTGTGGGGGTGTCTCGGGTATGGCTGTCGCCCATACCGGGATGGATGTGCTGTTTCATGATACTTTTTACGTTATAGGCCACTTCCACGTCATGTTCGCTAGTTGCGCAATGATAGGTATATTCGCAGCTTTCTATTTTTACTTCCCCGCAATCTACGGTGTAAAGTACAGTCGAATTTTTGCTTACATACACTATGTTTATTACGTTTTTGGTCAGCTAATCACCATAATGCCCATGCTATGGTTGGGCTACTGTGGTATGCCTCGGCGTGTCCTTGACTACCCGGCTTCTTTAGGGGGTTGGCATGCTATATCTTCAGCAGGTCACCTATTAAGTGTTGCCGCTATCCTATCTTTTTTCGTCATGATATACGACAGTATAAGGCAGTCTAAGCCGGTCATACGTAACAACTTCGGCGCAGGGCGCCTCAACACCCGTGTGAGTTTCTACTTTTTTGAGGTTAATAGGCTCTCTTTTATCCAAAGGAAAAGTTTCTACAACTCCCGTCTTCACGTTGGAGGTTCTACCGACAACGTAAACAAGAAGCTTATTTACATTACCACGTTGGATACCACGTTACTTTCTTACAAATTTTACTTCTAAGTGCTTCTATATATAATGCGGTCAACATTATCTTCGTTACTGTGAATGTTTAGCACTCCTGATAACACGGCCCCACTCTTTATACAGCCGCACTCGGGCTCCGAGCATCTAACCGTGGCTCTCAATACCCTTTGAAGTCAGGTATCGCAAGTTGCCGTTAGTTTCTATACGACTGGCGCAGCTACGTTCAACACAACAGCAGACGTAACCCTCAGAGAAAAATTAGTCCTCATGTTTGAGGACCTTCTCACGGATCTAGAAAACGCAAGCGTCGCAGTTCTAACTGCGGCAAATGACGCGGCGAGCAGCGCTCTCGTTAGCGAGTTAGTACTATATATCAACCACGATACAGGGTCACGCGCCCTTTTTAATATTTTATCGGGAGCAAGCGCCGATGTGCAAGCTACTATACACCCGATATTTTCCAATGTGCACGCACTCTGCAGCCAAAAATTTTCTAGCCCGATATTTTCCAACGTGCAAGCATCTCCTAGCCAAATATTTTCCACTGTGCACGTATCTCCTAGCCAAGCAGGGCTTAGCGCCCTCAGCACTACCGACGCAACCTCTCTACCTGTCGACCATAACGCAGCCCTACTAAACTATACTTCGTGGGAACAGGTATTTGCCTTTGAGGAGCAATTCCCTGCTTTGGGAGCGACTTTCGGTCTCTGGTCTACTGATAATTCGTGGTCTACGTTCATCATGCCTCAGGACTCTCTGGAGTTTGTTACAACTACCGTTTCTAAGGCACCCTCTAAGGTCTTTCAGCAGTCAGAGCTGAACGTTTTGATTCTTGGGGACGAGGTGTTCTCGCCGCTTTTAGACTTCACAGAAGAAATGGTGTTAGAGAAGAATTTCCCTTTGAGGCTATATGACGTACTACCGGCTTCTATAGACCGCCTGACTCTACAGAATTTGGACTCATGATTACTAACCGGTGACAGTACTCCTATACAAACGTCATCCGTTCCTGACACGAAACTGTACTACCCCGAGCCTTTTGTAGCCTCCCCGTCTTTTATACACGAGGAGATTTGGTTTCTACATATTTTATATTACAATTACTGACTGTGGTTTTTCTTTATATCCTTAATAATGTTTTACTTCATAACTTTCATATCAGTTGTGCGTTGGTGTAACTTACGCGTCAGACCGAAAAGGGAGACGCGGGGCGTAAGCAGATCTAAGTGTGCGGACCTAATCACGGCATGTGTGCCTGTTTCTTGGGCTGCGTCTATTATCATCTCGGAGACGGTCGACGCCTCCGATTATTACGACGGGTTCGGGACTGGTGAATTAGTTATCGGTATCCGAGCTTACCAATGGGGCTGGGAGTACTTTTACCCACGAAATATTGACACTAATTACAATCTACGTCTCAGTTACTCAGCGTTATTGGGGCGGTCTGTTAAGTACTCAACTAGTAGCTCTGAGCTTATGGATTCCAATCAACTGTGAAAACATTTTCAAAAGAAAAGCTTAAACGCTAACACTAACACGCCAGGCCACCTTCTGTTATCCCCCCCAACCAAAAACTCTTCGTTAAATAACGTAGATTTTTCTTCTGTAGGTAGTACCGCCAGCGCCGATCCCAACGCTTTCAAAAAGATCCAAAAATACTCTAAACTGTCTGTCAATCAAAACATGTTAGAGACTTCTAATATGAATGCTCGTTTTAACAAGTTAGGTAGTCTGTACCTCAACGATCTTAGCTTGGCTCCGAACTCGTCATCATATCACACTAACAGGCAGCATGTTCAGAGCTCCTCGAGCTCTTTCCTACCCAGCTTTTTTACGTTAACCGACCAAACGTCTCTAAATCGCTATTTTTCTTACGCTTTGGGCTTTTCGGGCAATTTTTTAGGGACCAAAAGTCCGGTGAGGAACTACAATTTTTTTAATGGCGACACTCTCGTAGCGGGCGCCAGTAGCGGTTTACCTTCTCGGGCGCTATCTAGTATTGCCAACCCTAACCCCTCCAAGCTTTTAGCCTCTTACAGCCCGTCTCGTCACCTAAGCGGTGTAAAAGCTTACGACCTCTCTAAGGGGGGTAACGCGGTTATGGGGGCACTGAGCTCAGATTTCTTTCTGGGGCCTAACAAGCATTCTAGGCTAACCAGTCAGTTTTCCACCGAGTTTGGTGCTAACAACTACAAAAGTTTATTTTCATGAAACCTGTTTAACGAGTTTAAGGGCTACAAGCACCGTGACTTGCAATCGACTAATCAACAGTTTTTAAGCTCGGAAAAGAACCTGCGCGACACGCCCAACTTGAGCCTCTCCAATTTGGATGTTGACTTCTCCAGTTCTGCGTCAGTTTCGAAAACTATCACAGGTGGAGACTTGGCCGTCGGGTCGTCGCTGCAAGCCTTTTCCTCCTCGGCCTTAAACTGGGCAGGGCAGGATAGCGTACGGAACGTCTTGTCGTCTGGATTGACGCTACCGCACAATTCGTCCCCGCTTCTTTCAAACTCGTCAAGCTATTTTTCTTTCAACTACGACCGCGCTCAGAAACTTGTTTCTCTCGAGGCACCGACTCTACTAAAGGGTAAGGAGGATTTAACGCCTGCGCACGTATTTCAGTCCTACTGACTGTCCCACTGAAACAAGATAAACTCGGAGCATAAGTACAACTTAACTGCCATAGATCTCTCCTCTTTCTCAAATTTTTATCTACCAAGCATCGTCGAGTATGCGGAGTACGATTTCAAGAACTGACAGTCGTTAGACGCGTTGGAAGACTCTATATGAGAAACAAGTTACCCGTCGTTTCTACACGAAGAATATCACAACCTGAGGTCTTGTGTCTCTAATAGGTCTGAGTTTACGCGCCAGTTAGGGGAGTTCAATGGCTCAGATCGCAACTTTGTTTCCAGAGCTAACCTCATGACTCGACCCGGTCGTTCTGGCTTAGCCACTTTTTCAAGCCCCACTATTTACTCTGAAACAGCTTTCTTTAGTCCCTCAACTCTAAACCTGGTAAACTTTGCACAGTTTAACAATTTGGCTAGGCTTGACTCCGTTGAAGATTCTTACGAAAGCCTTCGGTCGAGTAGCCTGTTCTCGCCTTCTTTATTAAAAAATTATACCCATGTAAAAAACATGGTTCTCCCAAGCTTTTCTTACGCCACCAACCTAAATATGTTCCGGGCTGATTTTGAGGAGTCTAGTTGAGACACCGAGGAGAGCCTACACTTTTCTTCTGAGAACATGCCCCAACATAATCAGCAAGTGTTTTTAACTAATCCCCTCAAACTTAGGTCCACAGTAAAGAATTTAATGGTTACTTACAGTGCCATACAGAAGGTGTATCGATCCCGCTTTGACGAAGGACGCTCTAACATGAATACCCATGCCCTGCACAATTCCTACGTAGCCTACCCTTTTCTGACCGAGAGTCGCAGTGTGTATGAGTCCCTCATGGGCAAGAATAAAGAGTCTTACTTCGCCTCCAGCCTGTTCCATGCGAACTTCAGCAGTAAGTTTTCTGAGTTTACGATGTCCTCAGTTGCTAACTCGTCCTTATTTCTAGATATACCCTTTTTGCTGTCTCTAAAGAGTGACCCGTCGCGTTACCTTTGGTTTGATTGATTATCTAGGTGGGTTTCCATAGAAGTACAACCTTCGTCGATTGCGAAGTATTCACTAGCTGGCCTGCCTTATGCTACGCGTCTTTACGAGTTCGCTACTCAATTAGGTGAGGAGTTGGGTGATTCCGAAAACTACCTCTCTAAAATGTACCATGCACGTAGAAATTATGTGCAGAACTGGTCTACTGCCTCTTATTTTTATCTAAAGACGTCTTCGTGATTTAAGTATGTTCCGCAGTTACAAGGGAATTTTAATGTGCAGGGTTCAGCAGTCTCCTTGCTTTTCTCCTCCCTATACTTGAACACTGAGTACTACGTTGACTCTATTAAATTAAATTCTACCCCCTCTTTCTCGGGCTCTAATACCCTGAACAAAGTTCTGTACACACCTAGTTTCGAGATATCAAATTGAGATTATACATCCTCGTCACTAATCGACTTGCTCTCTAAACGTGAGCACTTCTATAGGCTATTCTTTGCATCTAGATCCCAAATTATGGGGCTACCAGACTCTTTTGTCGCCATACCCACGTCCAAGTTGCTACTCGAATTGCGTTCAAGCTTAGGCTTTACCGACCCCATGCATTTTAGCTTGGGGTATAATAATAGTCAGTTTATTAACTTGGGTAGCGGCTTAGACCCCAACACTCTTCTAAACACAACTAGCTTACAGCAGTACGTGTCGCAAATCGCGCCACTGAATTTTAATCCGTTAGTGAGTTTCTTGCAGTTTTATACTGACGCTCAGAAAAGTAATTTCTACACTGATGCTGATTTAGCGCCTCGCTCTCTTAAGTCGCAGTACAAACCTATGCGCAAGGGGGTCACAAACATGGTTAGGCTACAGGCTACTAACGCGATTGCCATGCCAACGGAAATGAGACTTCACATATTAGCCTCGTCGAAGGACGTAATTCATTCGTGGTCTATCCCGTCTGCAGGTATCAAGATTGATTGTGTACCCGGCTACTCTTCTCATAGGATCGCCATATTTCTAACCCATGGTATCTTCTGGGGTCAGTGTATGGAGATATGTGGCCGCTATCACCATTGAATGCCTATAATTGTGTATTTCATGAAGCGTGACCTCTTTTTTCTGTGGTGTGCGCACTTTATCCATTACTCTGACCTAAATCAGTCGTTTAGCATGCTAGACAAGTCACTAGTCGACTCTCCGCAAATTGCGTCATTCGACAAAAATACTTGAATAAGCGAATTTTCCAAGAGCACCAATTCAGTACGAGGCTAATTAATTAGTAGCGTCCACCATACCTATATCTTATCGGAGATTTCGAAGTTTTTTTAGCCGCAGTTTCATCTTTTGTTTTGTCTACGTTAGTTTATAACGTTATCACTATTTTCTCTTTTAAAGACCTCTTACGTCGTTTCGGGCTAGTTAAGAATTCGCGGAGAGATTTTTACGAGTGTGGTTTCCGCCCACAGGTGCAAAGAGTAGTAAAGATATCGATTCAATTCTTACTCATATGTGTTTTTTTTCTACTTTATGACATCGAGCTCGTATTCCTGTTCCCGTTTGTCTCAGGCTTCACGTTTACTGGTTTTTACGACTTGCTACTGGTTGTGCTATTTTTTGGTGTTTTATTTAAAAGTCTTAATATTGACTACGAGCGCCACGCGCTGTACTGACAAGAATAAGTTTATACGCAATGATTGAAGGAAGAAATTTTCGAAAAGCACTATGAGGCTACCACCCAAACTTTCAAAATATAGATATTATAAACAACTGATCCTGGAATTTAATATCCCTGTCATCTATGATCTTTTCCTATTTAAACTTTTTTGTAAACAGACTACTACTACCTTTTTCGAGCGTAACGTCTATTCTGGGGTTTATGTTGTTATTAACTATGGTTATGCAGCTGCTATCCGGGTTCTTCTTAGGTTGATACTACATTCCCGAGCCCGGTCTTGTGATTGAGCTCCGGGAGGAAATGTTCAACGATACCCGCTTCGGCTCAGAAGTTTTCTACATGCACGTTAGAGGTGTTGATACTTTAATGCTACTCTCTTATCTACATATTCTAAAAAAAATCTTTTTAAAGAATTATGTAACATCCGAGTCTGACGGGTGATTATTAGGTGGCTATGCTTTCCTTTTTTTCCACTACATCATATTTTTAGGTATTTCGCTAAGTGCTTCGCATCTAAGCGATTTAACTTTGACGATTGGTGCTAATATTTTTTGATCTTTATTTAATAACATATATAAAACATATTATATTGTGTTTACTAATAAACACTTAAATACTGATCAGTTAACTCGTATTATGGTTCTACACTATTTTACGCCTTGGTACTACATATACCTCGTAAAGCTACATGTACTTTTCTGTCACGAGTCTTGAGACACCGACAGCGGAGAAAATACCTACGAAGATAAATCCGGAACCTATGTATCATGATTTTATGATGCTTTCTTAAAGGAAATCCAGGATGCATGGTACTGAGTAACTTACATCTATTTATATTTTTTCCTACATCACTTTAATGGCTCTACGATAAACTATTTTTTTTTCGAGAGGTGAAATATATCCGAGCTAGATGAAATTAGGTTCTACGGTGTAGCCCCCCATTGATATTTCAGACCTTATATGGGGCTGCTAGTAATATCTCCTACCCACTACGAGGGCTTAATGTGAATGGGTTTATTTTTAGGCTCAATTGCTTTCTTGCCCGTGATATACAACGTCTACAATACTATGAATAAGTATGTGGCTACTATTCCGATGCAAAACTCTATTTTACAAACTACCACCTTTATTCTCTTTATGCTGTCTTTATTTTGTGCCAATAGTATGCTTCCTTGCGGTCGTTACTATTATGAGCCCGAAGGTGGTTATGTGGGAAACCCTTGAGTTAAGTTTTCTTTTCAGTATATGTATTTATATCTGTGCTGAATTTTACACCATCTTGACTTAATAGACCATTACATCTTTTACTTAACCCAAACATTCTTGCGTAAACTGACTCTAGACCTGAATCCTCGTATTTCATCCCGAAAGAACAACCTGTAATTTATTTTACGGCCTTATTTAGTGCTTAATACCTTTAGATTTATTCTTGCATTATTATCCTTGTTATTTCTTATACGGCCTATCCGCCGCGAGGGGCTGGGTGTAGGTGTTTTCCGTGCTACACCTGCCAGCGCGGCTTTTAAGCGGTTGGCGCGTATTAATTCCCTAAACGCTTCTTTATTTAGGCTATCTCGCCTAATATTTTTTAAACTAACGTTAAACACGTCTTTTATACCGAGGTACTATCACCGCAGCGAGCTAATTTGACTTGACGGTTTTTTGTTCGACTTCCTGCAGAAGAAATCCGTGGATGCGTGATTACGTAAGTTTGTAATAAACACGGGTTACATTTTCAGCGAGCGAATGGTTTTTGATCAAGTCGTGGGGGTTTATCTAAACAACATAATATGGCCACTCCATTATATAGGCGCCCTAGAAACGGACAACGTCAGTGAGATGCTCTCAATAGTCATCTTTTTGTATTTTTTTTTAATCGCTCTTTTGGCTCTTGTATTCTTCATTTTTTAGAAGCCTGTATTCATGAATTTGCTTTATTACTTGCTTTAACTTGTGTTTTAACGGTCCTATTTATAGTGTTACTCGAACGTAAAATGTTAGCATTTGCACAGCGTCGTATGGGCCCAACCTTAATGGGGCGTAACGGAGCATTTCAAATACTAGCTGACCTATTTAAGATGTTGTCAAAAGAAATTTTCTTAATACCTCGTCCTACTACGGTAACAGCCCCCGTATTTTTGTCGCTACTTTTTTCGGTGCAGCTTTTGTTTAGCCTAAACTTCGTTTGAGGTCCGAGTATGTTTATAGTGGAGTCTGTGGACTCCATGGTTTTATATCACCTGTTCCTTATACTATTATCTAACATATTTTTTTCTGTTGTGGGTTTACTGAGCCACTCAAGGTACGCTATTATAGCTACTATACGGGGCCTTGTTCATGTGATTTCTCTCGATATTTTTGTCACTGTACTATATTCGTTGCTTGTACTAACCTCACAGTCAGCTAACTTCCACGATTTTATTCTACTGCAGCATGCTTACTGGTATATACTCCTTTATGCCCCCGCCGCGTCAACCTTTCTTGTAGTCCTTTTCTTGGAATCTAAACGTGCCCCCTTTGATCATTCCGAGACTGAGTCTGAGGTAGTGGCTGGTTATGCGACGGAGTATAATGGCCCGATGCTCTTAATGTTTTTTTTATGTGAATACCTGCACCTAATCATTGCTTCTCTGCACTTTTGCATCTTCTTTTTGGGAGGGTGATTTCTATTGTATATATATAGTTTTTTACCCCCCCTTTTCGCGTCTTACCACTCTAATTCATTCTTATTTTTACCTTACTAGTTTCTATATATGGTACTAAATTCAGCCTTCTTTCTTAAAAATATAGCTTTTAAGCTGGTTGTACTCCTTATACTGAACTACTTCAACTCTAAATATTTCAGCCATACGTGGCGTGTAGACACATTGCTAAGGGCGAACCTAAATGATTTCTTTTTACTGAACTTTTTCTTTTTTTGAACAAACGTATGGTACCTGCCAAAGTTTCTAACAGTAATGCTAGTTAGCTTCTGTATGTCGCTATTTTACTTTGTCAGCGTGTCGCACACACTGTTATTACAGCTACTAGCAGCGGCTGCTTGTTTGCTGCTTAGTTTTAACACAGTCAGTTACGTTGATTATTGCAACACCTTGTTAGATAACTCCAGGATCAACTTACTCCTGTTAAATAAAATAAATAGGGTGCACCCGCCACTATTTTATTTGGGTTTTTTCATTTATGTTATAGTGCCTCTATTTACACACACTCGCAAGTTTCAGCAGAATTACCGGCGGTACAAATTTATCCTGCATTGCTCATACAGCTTTCTATTCTTAAGCGTAAGTTTATATCTTGGGGGGTGATGAGCTTTACAGGAGGGCTCTTGGGGTGGGTGGTGGAACTGAGACTCTTCAGAGGTGTTCGGCTTATGCTTATTTTACGCTATAGTACGTGGTTATCACTCTCAACTGCATTTATCCCACGGCTCACGCCTGGGGTTCTTCTCGCTAATTTGTGCTTACTCACTACTCGCTTATTATTTTCTTATGCAACTTAACTTCACGCTTGTCTCGCATAATTTCGGCTTCCGTAAGAAGCATTTTTTGTTTGAAAAGCTTCTTATGGGTGCTGTACTACTTCACTCACTTGTGTCTATATGCCGCGCCGGTGTTAGTCAGTTCAGTCTTCGTAAATTTTACTTTGGGGGTGGGTCAGGGCGTAGCTCGCACGCGCTATTTCTAATATTTGCAACCCAGTTATTATTTTTAGTAGCTCTAGTATCCTTAGTCAATTATAACTTTTATTTGGATGCCGCTGCTTCTACTAATGTATCTGCGTTAATTTTTACTTCGGTACTTATTTTCTTTGTGGGCTTTGCATTAAGGTGGTCGATCTTATTCGTTGCTCCCTTTTATGCGTACAGCTACCAGCTACAGGCGGCCCTATCCCTACCTCTAAGGTCGGCCGTAAGCGACACTTGGGTCTGGCAGCATTTTATGCCCTTATTTACAATTTTCATCATATTTTTTTATGTAAACAAGGCTCATAGCTGGTTCAGCTTTACAGGCTACGTTACGAATAAAAGCCCGCACCTGCACCCATGCCATGCTTCGCTATTCTTTAGCGAGTCGCCGCACATAGAAGTTTTTAAGAAGTTAGGCCCCCCCCAAATATTCAAGCTAAGTGCACAAGGTAAAGTGTCATACCAGTCTATGTTAACCTCTCTGCACGCATGATACCCGGTACTAAATACGCTCGACTATTCTATTCCCTATTTGTCACACATTCCGGCGTATGTGTGCCTTTCCTACCTGCTTGTATCGCGAATAGTATCAGTTTTATAAAAGTGCCTCGGTATGTTTACGACCGTCGATTGTTATATTTGGTAATTATACTATAGTAAAGTATCCGCTTGTTTACTAGGAAGAATCGCTCAGGCACAATAGGTTGGTTACAGTATAATTGCATTCTTTTGTAAAACGGTAAGGGAATATGTCGCGGCCATTATGTGGCCGGTGCTGACAATGTGGGCGTCAACACCCCTATTCCATTTCTTGTGACACACACTACCACAGCAGTTTAACTACCATACCCCGTTTATATCACGCACGCGACGATTATTAAATATGACCAGGCTTAAAAATCTCACCATAGTTTATGGGTGATTAATGAGCGCTATCTACGTTTCCGGTGAGCAGTTCGTGACTATAGTGTCGCTACCCTTAAATGAGTGGTTCCACACTAACTTCCTCAAGAAAACGTTTTGGGTAAATTTTAAGCTTATAGTAACGCACAACGAAGGCCTGCAGGTTAACACGATAACCAGGAGCTACACGTACTGACTCCTGCAGGGCTACCTGCTTTCCCTACGAAACAAGAAGTATAGGTTAACAGGGGGAACTTCATACCCATACCTAAAAGCGGTCTCGTTAGTTGCTGGGCTGTTTTCTAAAACTTACTTCAACAAACAGGTTACTCTCTCTGTTATCTCATTACTTTTACCATATTATCCATTCTCGAACCGCCTGGGCCTAACCTATAACTTCTTATTTATGTCTAATGGTTTTATGCTTCTTAACTTTTTCAATGTTTTTTATTTTAGGGTTCATACGTACTAAACGTTTAAGTACCGCGCAGCACACAACCCTAGCTGCCCCTATCTAAATCTGGGTATGACTGAGTTTACCTCTATGTCAGGTTTTAGGTTATCTGCCTCGGCCGTAGAAATTGTCGGCTGTTCCACGTGGGGGTACCCAACAGCAATACCAACTATAACACGTTTCCACAATCTTTTTCGGGTTGTAACCCTGGTTTCACAAAGTTCGCACGGGAGCGTTCCCAGAGTTGATTGGTGGTCCAAGCATAGGTTCATACCCTCGTGCTTAGGGTTCAATTCCCTACAACTCGCTCTTGGCGTCATAGGTGTATTAGCGTTCTTTGCGTCCCCGCGTAGTAGTAAGGACACCCGACAGGGGATATATAGGCACACAGGACAGTAGTAAGGACACCCGACAGGGGATATATAGGCACACAGGACAGTAGTAAGGACACCCGACAGGGGATATAT
>Ga0307994_1000289_pt1 | contig 36901 bp, 28 predicted proteins | sample EllFjometagen261_FD_203171 | JGI IMG/M metagenome (GOLD analysis project Ga0307994, IMG submission 203171) | Marine microbial communities from Ellis Fjord, Antarctic Ocean - #261 | ecosystem: Environmental > Aquatic > Marine > Unclassified | place: Southern Ocean | collected 2014-11-02
GAAGGATTATTCTTATTGATAGCATCTCTAGAGATATCTAACCAATCATTGATCCAATAACCAAAAGCTGCACACGAAGCTGTACCTACTAGTAAATAGTAAATACCTCCAGAAGTAAGGGACTCAGAGCTAGCAGCTCCGTCTAAGTAATACGCACAAAGCCACTGGGCTAAGGCTATAAATAGGATGTTTATCGGCCGATAGATGGCTAGATAGTTTCCCATTACTTTTTCTTGTGAAATTTCATTCTGTACCTCACATTCACCTTTCCTTTGGTTATTCCTATGAGTTTGCTTTTGATCAACTGACGTTTAAAAGCCGATATGTGATCTACGAATAGAATACCTTCTATATGGTCGTACTCATGCTGTATTACACGTGCACTCATTCCATCATATTCTTCCTCTATCTGTTCTCCTGCTATAGTTTGATATTTAATTTTAATGCTGGGCATACGACTCACATCTTCCCGCACATCTGGTATACTCAGGCATCCTTCTTCAAAAGCCCACTCCTCTCCAGACTCTTCTACCAGCTGTGGATTAATAAATACTCTACGCACACCTTCACTTTCCTTTTCCTTGTCAAACAAGGTAGAATCTATGGTAAAAATGCGTACAGATTTCCCTATCTGCGGGGCGGCTAGGCCTACTCCATCACTGGCATCCATAGTTTCGAGCATGTCATCTACTAGCTTTTTTAGATCCTCATCAAAAGAGGTAATAGCTTCACATTTTGCTCGTAAAACGGGATCTCCGTAAGCTCTTATTGGGTAAATCATGTATGGTATAAGTACTCCTGCAAAAGTAAGGTAGCAGCCGTGCTATCCAATAATTTCTTATCTCTTCGTTTTTTCTTTTTCACTCCGCTAGCTACTAAAGCTTGCATGGCATCCTTGGAGCTATACATCTCATTAATGCGGTGTACTACTATTTGAGGAAACTTCTTTTGAAAATTTTCTATGAACTCTACAATGTACTGCTCTATAGCGGAGAAACTGCCATCGTGCCTGGTAGGTTGCCCTACCACCATATCGCTCACTTCTTCTTGGATAAAGTAATCTGTAAGGTACTCCATCAAATCCTCTGTCTGCACAGTGATGAGCGGTGTAGCTATTATCTGAAGTGGGTCTGTAGTGGCTATGCCGGTACGTTTACCGCCATAGTCTAGTGCTAGTATTCTTGCCAATTTGTATTTTCTTTAATTTCTTCTGAAGAGTCTTCTTTTCCTCTTCTCTTTCATTTTGCCTCCGTAGATCTGAAATTTTACGGGTATACGAAAACGCATATTCACCTCTTTATCTCTCTGAATAGCAGGTTTCCACATGCCACTTGTACTCTTTATTACTTTCAAGGCTTCTTGCTCAAGACTTTTATGGCAGACACCTTTATTTATAATCTCTGCATCTACTACATTTCCCTTCTTATTGATTACGAATATGAGCATAACTGTACCTTGATGGCCATTTTCTAAAGCTTCTGCTGGATACATGATATTCTCACCAATAAATCGTTGCAGTGCTCCATCTCCTCCAGGAAACTCAGCTTTCTGAGCTACATCAAAAACCTCGAAAACTGATTCTTTTTCTTCTTCTTGAGCTAGGCCTAGTATAGGCAGAGCCATCATTAAGAGTATTACGATCTTTTTCATACGCTTTCAAAGGTAAATAAAACTATATGGTGTTATTCAACCTTTAAATCATTTCCTTTTCTCAATAAAAAATTGTTACTTCGAAGCATCTACGAAAAACACCTGAGAACCCTAACACCGCATTAGGACTACAACACAATACAAAAGCTACCAACTAGACAATGCCACGGACGTACAGCAAATGCTAGATATCGGAACAGGCAGTAAAAGCAAGGAGGAAATATATAACACAGTGTTAGTATAGTGAGTCTGGATAATAAAAATAAAAACACCTACAAAACCTTCCCCTCCTAATAAAAGAAGGGAGCCTGTTTGGGTAGTACGCCAATAGATTGTGCTATACGTCACATAGAATAAAAAAAAAGGAAGTTAATATCAAGTGCGGAAATGAAATAGGATATAAAAACCGAAAGAAAATAGTCCAATAAGAACCAACTTTCTAGCCTTAAAACTAAACTTTGAATTAGGCTTACCCTCTAGCTCACCACCTTACCCGCACAGTACGTGCTCGCAAAGGCATCTGGTTTAGCCTTGAACGTGTAGCCCATACCAAGTATATAACCCATTGCTTCTTTGAAAGCTACGTTACTCTTAAAATTAGGGTCGGTATTGATATCTGCATGCACTTCTAGTTCGGTCTGATATTTATCCAATATGGGACATACTTTATAAGCGAACTGTACGCTATCACTCACTTCTTGTATCATACGTTCTTTGATAGTAAACTTGCGTTCGCTGGCATATTTATTTACAAAAACAAAGCCACCTCTGCCCTCTCTAAGGAAGACTATAGCCGTTGCAAAATCGGTTAGATCGCCTTTTACCTGTGAGTCTGAGCCTATGCATACTTTTATTCTATTGCCTCTTTCTGCTTTTAGAGCTTCTTCTACTTCTACCATAATATCTCGTGGTAAAAGTTCTCCTTCTAGTTTTCTCCATGCCATAATTTTACGATTATTAATATTGTGTGTTTCCAAAGTTCTTAAAAAGATGGGATAACAATGTCATAATAATCTCAACATGTTATAAAGAATCAGCACCTTTGCCGCAATGATTTCAAGAGAAGATTGTATCAACAAGTTCGTAGAACTTGGCAAGCTATTCACTGAGGAAAATGAAGAGCTATCTGCCTGTATTCGAAGAACTTATGTGGAAAATAACTGGCTAGTAGAAGATAACTATTGGCAAGCAATAAGGGAGTGGAAAACGAAGCTTACAAAAGATAGTTTACAAGCCTTTGTACAAGAGTATACATGGAGTACATCGCCTAAGAAAGTCGGAATTATAATGGCTGGCAACATTCCTATGGTTGGTTTTCACGATCTTTTGTGCGTTTTACTAAGCGGACATGGGGCCAATATAAAACCTAGTAGCGATGATAAATATGTGATGCTATACATAGCCAAGACATTAACAGATCTAGGACTAGAAGAAAAAATAAGAGTTGTAGAACGCTTAGACAAAATAGATGCTGTAATAGCCACTGGGAGTAATAACTCGTTTCGCTACTTCGAGCACTATTTCAAACACATTCCAAACTTGCTTCGCAAAAACCGAAAATCACTCGCCATTCTTGATGGCACAGAGACAGATGAGCAATTAAAAGACCTCGCAGATGATGTGTTTCAGTATTTTGGACTAGGGTGTAGAAATGTTAGCTTACTCTTTTTACCTAAGTCACTTGATATAACTAGGGTTTTAGACAACTTTATGCAGTACGATGACCTGTCTAACCACAATAAATTTGCCAATAACTATACGTATCATAAGGCCCTGCTACTTATGAATACCGAGCAACACTTAGATACTGGTTTTCTATTACCCAAGGAGCGACTAGAACTTAACGCTCCATTAGCTTGTATCAACTATGCATTCTACGAATCAGATACAGAAATTGAATCTTTTATTCAAGAAAACGAGAGTGAAATACAATGCGTTGTGGGTAACTATTCAAAGCTAGACACTATTCCTTTTGGGAAATCTCAAAGGCCTGATTTACAAGACTATGCAGACAATGTAAACACACTATATTTTCTGCAAAACTTGTAGCAATTAAATCTTCATTTAGCAAAAAGACAGATATTCCTATTTTTGAATATTCATAGTATATGAACGCAATGGAACAACAGACGATAGTCTCTACTAACTACTTCTTTAAAAACCAAGTAGACTTCTTGAGAGGTAAGGTAAGAGATGTATATTTTTTAGGCGAAAAACATGTAGTACTAGTGGCGAGTGATCGAATTTCGGCATTTGACCATGTACTCCCAAATGCCATTCCTTATAAAGGCCAAGTGCTTAATCAAATAGCATCTAAGTTTTTGGACGATACTAAGCATATAGTACCCAATTGGAAAATAAGCGAGATAGACCCACATGTTACCATAGGTATACAATGTAAGCCCTACCCCGTAGAATTTGTAGTAAGAGGATACTTATCTGGCCATGCGTGGAGAGAGTACAAGGCAGGCAAAAGAGAAATCTGTGGTGAGGCATTACCAGAAGGACTCAAAGAAAACGACAAATTACCAACGCCTATACTGACACCCACTACCAAAGCAGAGAGCGGTCATGATTTAGATATAAGCTTCGACAATATTGTAAGAAAGAAACTGATAAAAAAGTCTGAACTATTAAAACTTAAGGGGTATGCCTTAGAGTTATTTGAGTTTGGTTCTCAGTATGCAGATAGCCAAGGTCTTATACTGGTAGATACCAAGTATGAATTTGGGACAAATGATGGTGTAATCACATTAATAGATGAGATACATACCCCTGATTCGTCTCGCTACTTCTATGCAGACACCTATCAAAAAAATAAAGAAGCTGGTAGCGAGCAGAAGCAGCTGAGTAAGGAGTTTGTAAGACAATGGCTTATATCTGAAGGGTTTCAGGGAAAAGAAGGCCAGCTTATACCTCATATGTCTGCTGAACTGGTAGAAAATGTATCTAACAGATATATAGAATTATACGAAAGTATAACAGGACAAGAATTTATAAAACGCGATTATTCTAATATAGAAAACGACATAGAAGAAAGCGTAAACAACTTTATATCAAGCAATTAATAAAAATTATTTATATTTATGAAAAAATCCATTTTAGCCCTCTTAGTTGGTTTTACCTGTATAGGGTCTTATGCACAAAGCGTAGTGACTTATGCTGGCATAGCAAATGATGATCCAACTAATAATTATGAGTCAACATCTAATAAGAATCTTACAGATACCTACTTCGCCTATCCTGCTGGCATTTGTTTTGACCCTAGTGGTAAAATGTACACTGCAGAAAAAAACAAAGTTCGAATAATAGTCGCAGATAAATTATCTATACGAGCAGGAAGTCTTCAGGCTACTTCATTTTCAGAAGGATATAAGAATGCTACGGGTACTTCAGCTACTTTTAGAGATCCAGGAGGACTAGCTTGTAACTCAAACGGAGAAATTTTTGTTGCGGACATAGAAAACCATTGTATCAGAAAAATAGCTTCATATCAAAATTTAGGAAATGGTCAGGTGGTATCTACTTTTGCAGGTTCCAATCCTACACCAGGACTACCCGGTTACGGAACCTCTGGTTCTAAGGATGGTACAGGCACTGCTGCCAGGTTCAATAAGCCTACAGATATAGCAATAGATGCCGCAGGAAACTTATACGTTACAGAGTATGACAATTTCACTATTAGAAAAATAACTTCTGCTGGTGTAGTTACCACCCTTGCTGGCACAGCAGGTTCTGAAGGCACTACAGATGGTACGGGTGCAGCTGCACGTTTTGGAGGACCATATGGTGTGGCTATATATAACAGTAATACTATAGTGGTAACAGACCCTTGGAATACAAATATTAGATTAGTAAATATATTTTCAGGAGCCACTACTACGCTTACAGGTTCTACTACGGGTGCAGACCCTAGACAAGTAGATGGCACTCTTACTGAAGCTCGTTTTAAAGCTCCTAAAGGAGTAGCTGTGGTACAAGGCATCATTTATGTTGCAGATCAAAACGTGATTCGTGCTATAGACGTTAGTGGCAACTCAGTAACAACCTTTGCTGGAAACAAAGGTAAATTTGGTTTAGTAGATGGTAATGGTACCGCTGCTTCTTTTACAGAAATAAATCACATAGAAGCAGATAACAATGGAAATCTTTATGTATCTGAAAACAGTGCTGCTGTATCAAGTCATGTTATCAGAAAAATTACCATAAGTGCACTTGCACCTTCAGCTAATTTTGAGGCTACTAAAAGAAACTTACTTGTAAATGAAGAAACTATACTCACAGATATTTCTGGAGGGCAAGAAGCTACTAGCAGAACATGGACAGTAGCACCAGGTACTTACACTATTACATCTGGAGACCTCACAACTAAATCATTTACAACAAGCTTTTCAGCAACAGGCTTTTATAATGTAACATTGGCTATCACTAATGATTTTGGGAATAACACTAAAAATGTCGAAAGTTTCTTTGCTGTATCTACTACACAAGGTAGCTCTATAAAAGAATATAGTGCATCTAACTTGGCTAGTTTGTATCCTAACCCTACAAGCGATATGGTTCAAATAGTATTAGACCCAAGTGTCTCACTATCTAATGCTTCTGTATCTTTATATGATATCAATGCGAGATTAGTAAAAGAGATCGATCCTCTTAAAGCATTTAGCACAATAGATCTACCAAATGGTACGTACTATGTCACCATAGTAAATGAGGAGGTAAGTATAGCTAAGAAGCTAATCGTAACTCACAGATAGTGCCCAAAAATATTTTCAGCTAATCTAAAGGCCTCTTCAAAAGGGGCCTTTTTTAGTTTCAAAGAATCAAAACCAAAGTAATCAATCATACGCTCTGTGGGCATATTACCCACTAAATCATCCTTGGCCATAGGGCAACCTCCGTATCCCTTTATAGCTCCGTCAAATTTTCTACACCCTGCTTCATGTGCCGCAGTTACTTTCTCTTCCCACTCCAATTCTTTTGTATGGAAATGTCCACCAAACTCTGAATCAGAAGAGTGTTCTTTCATCTTTCTGAATAATTGATCTATAGTTTCAGGAGTACTTACTCCCACTGTATCACTCAAAGAAAACTGCTTTATACCTATCTGCTCTAACTGCCTTACCCAATCGGATACGATATTTGGATTCCAATCATCTCCATACGGATTGCCAAAACCCATTGATATATACACCACCATTTCTTTATTAGCCGCAGTACATTTATCGTGAATGTACTTTACTAGCTCTAGAGACTCAGCTATGCTTTTACTCGTATTACGTTGTTGGAAGGTCTCTGATACACTAAACGGGAAACCTAAATAGTCTACTTGAGGCACTAAAATAGCATCATCTGCTCCCCTTCTATTGGCTACTATTACAGAAAGTTTAGTATGGGTATCGCTCAGATCTAGATTATCTAGCACTTTTTGTGTATCTCGCATCTGCGGAATCGCTTTTGGAGAGACAAAACTGCCACAATCTAATGTGTGAAAACCTACCTTTAAAAGTTGATTTATATATCCTATTTTCTGCGTAGTAGGGATAAAATCTAGTATGCCTTGCATGGCATCTCTAGGGCATTCAACTATCTTAACTTCACCTTCTTGCAGTATTGTTGGCATTTCGGTTCAAAAATACCATTTTTGCACTCTTTTAAAAATTACCGATGAACGAAGAATTAAAGGCAGAAAACGCTGAAAACGTACCTGTAGAAAATACTACTGTCAAAGTAGAAAGTAAGGACTTAGATCCCAAAGAAAGCAAAATGGGCCTAGAACTTAGTACAGTTTCTGACCAAGAAGTAGCTTATGATGCTGCACTATTAGAAGGTAAAACTCTAGAAGAATTATTAGAAGAAGCCGCTACTGTATTGGTTTTAACGCCTAAAGGTGCTAGAAAAAAACTCAGCGTAGTACGTTCTGTTTTCTTTGAACGCTTCACCGAAGCTAAGAATACTGCTCTAGAAATATATACGCAAGATGAGACTGAAGAAAAAGAACCATTTGCTTTTGAAAAGGAATCTCTTACTCTCAAATTAAAAGAAATAGAAGATGCCGTTAAGCAATCTGTTGCCGAAGAAAAGGAGAGAATTGAAACAGAAAAACTTAAAAATTTCAACCGAAAGAAGGAATTATTAAAAAAATTAGAAGAAATAGTTGCTAACGATGAGACCTTAGAAAGTATAAAACAGGTAAAAGACATTCAGAAAGAATGGAAAAATATCCGTGTACTTCCAAAAGAAGGTATCTCTGAACTTTGGGACACTTATAATTTGCTTCAAAATAAGTTTTATGATAACCACAGTATTAACATAGAACTAAAAGAACTTGATAGACAAAAGAATCTTGAGGCTAAAATAGACCTAACCAAGAAAATGGACGAGCTACACGGTGAGAAGTCACTTAAGCGTAGTTTTATATTGTTGAATAAATATCACGAGGAGTTTAAGAATACAGGACCAGTACCAGCCGAAAGTAGAGAGCCTATATGGGAAGCTTTTAAGAAAGCAAGTGACTCTGTATATGATGCTAAACGTAAGGTATACGAGGAGTTAGAGTCTGAAAAATATTCTCACCTGAAGAAAAAAGAGATCTTAGTAGAGAAGGCTTCATTGCTAAATGAAGTATTACCAAAATCTAATAAAGAGTGGAACGAAAGAACTAAGTCATTTGATCAGCTATTTGAAGAGTGGAAGAAAATAGGTCCAGTTCCTAAAAGTAATAAAGATGCTGTTTGGATAGCATTCAACGGTATACGAAATGACTTCTACAATGCACGTAAGGTCTATTTTAAGGAGATACATGGAGAGCGTTCTGAAAATCTTAAAAAGAAAGAAGTTCTTTGTGAAAAAGTAGAAGCCTTAAAAGAGGATACAAACTGGGGAGATACTACTAAAAAAATAATAGCATTACAAGGCGAATGGAAAACCGTAGGGCCAGTACCAGATAAGAATAACCAAGTAATTTGGAAAAGATTTAGAGGTGCGTGTGATTCTTTCTTTGAAGCAAAAAACAATGCATTTGCAGGTAAGCGTGAAGAGGAAGAGGCCAACCTAGCAAAGAAACAAGAGCTTATCAAATCACTTGTAGAGCTAGCATCTAAAGACATAGAACATAAAGAAGCTCTTAGTTCGCTTAAAAAAATAAGCGGTGAGTGGCGTGCTGTGGGTTATGTACCGCATAAATCTATAAAGAGCATAAGCGAGGCCTACGAAAAAGCTAACAGCGAGGTATACCAGAAGTATAGTGGCCAGATAGAGAAAGCTAAACTAGCTAATCTTGATGCACACTACAAAGAGCTTAAGAAGTCTCCTGATGGCAAGAAAGCACTGGAAAACGAAGAACGTGGTGTACAACGCAAGATTGACACGCTAAACGAAGAGATAGCTAGCATAGAGCGTAATATGTCATTCTTTGCTATGTCTAAGACAGCAGAGAAAATGCTAAAGGAGTTTGAAGGTAAAATAGAAAAAGCCAAAAAGCATATCAGTAAGCTAAAAAAAGAAATGGTGGCTATACGTAATGCTAAAAAGGAACAAGCTGAAACTCCAAAGGAATCAGAATCTCCAGAAGCGGCTCCTAGTGAGTAATTAGTATGACTGAAAAGTCTGCCAAGCCCTATAGCAAGCTAAAGATAGCTACTTCGTATTTTAGATATCGTTTTAAAAGTCTAACCAAGCACGGAGTGCATTCTCCTAAGGTATTCGAGTTTATGGAAGAGGTGCTAGACAGGACCTCTAAATCTAGAAACAGAAAGATAGAGCGTGAGCGGAAAAGACTAAAAGAAAGTAAGCAGGTCATAGACTTTACTGACTTTGGTAAGTCAGGGAACTTATTTAAGAAGAACGTATCTGACATAGCTAGAAACTCTCTAAAACCTAAAAAGTACGCAAGACTTATAGCTCAGACTGTAAATTATTACAAGGCAGCCAATGTATTAGAACTCGGCACATCATTGGGTATAACTACTGCTTATATAGCTCAAAATGAGAATGTAAAAGTGCACTCTATGGAAGGAGACCCTACCGTGGCAGATATAGCCAATACTATATGGAAGCAGCTAGGATATAAGAATATAACTACTACCGTAGGTGACTTTAACGCTACCCTAGGCTCATTGGGTAATCAAACGTATGATATTATATATCTAGATGGTAACCACAGACTAGAGCCTACATTACGTTATTTTGAGCAACTACAACAGCACGCTCACGAAAAGACACTCTTTATTTTTGATGATATCCATTACTCACCACAAATGGAAAAAGCTTGGGAAAACATAAAGGCAAATGATACCGTAAGAATAACAATTGATTTATTCTTTTTGGGTTATGTTTTTATTGACAAAACACTTCCTAAGCAAGATTTTACCCTCAGATACTAAGACCTTTAGTAAAATAGATGATGACATCTATACTAAGCTATTAGAACTAGCCGTTATTCAGTCAAAATAACAAAGAACCATCAATATGATAAGACACATTACTCAAAACGAACTTGTACTACTAGCCTACAATGAACTCCCTCCTAAGGAGCACAGTGAGCTTCTTGATGTTGTAATAAATGACGAAACATTAGCTAAGAAATATGCTGAAATAAAACAACAGATGGATATTCTAGATACGCTAAAGTACCAACCAAACCCTACTTCTGTACAAATAGTACTAGAAGAATCTTGCTCATCTTCATCTTTGGAAATGATTTAGAAGTAGCTTGATTAACTAAAAAGCCGATGACTCCTATTTGGATTCATCGGCTTTTTTTTGCTTCGTATTATTCTCGATCTCCTTATCCTCTAAAAACTAAAGCTGGCTGATAAAGAAGGTAATATTGGTAGTTGGTTTTCTCGCTTGTAGTTTACTCTATCAAAATAAAAGATGTTTTCACGGTCATAGATATTGGTTACCGAAAATATTACTTCAGCTTTATTAAAGACGTTTTCTTTCTTAGTCTTGATTTTAAACTTACGTTTAATACTAGCATCTAGTCTGTGGTAATAGGGTAATCTACCTTTATTTAAGTCATCATAGTAAATACCTAAATCCCCATTTTCTGCAGTAATATCTGTGCTTGCTCCTTGGTTAAAGTCAAGTGCTTCATAAAATCCTTGAGTAAGTGTAAACGGAAACCCAGATCCGAAATTCCATCTCACATTGGCTGTCCATGCTAGTTCTTTACCAAAATCATATGAATTTACTATGTTGACATTATGACGTCTATCAAAATGCGTAGGGTACTTTAGTCTTTCTTCTTTCTCATAATATCTATTTACAATATTAAAGGAGTAAACCGTCCAAATATACCAGTGCTTATTCTCTAATTTATACGTAATATCATAACCATAAGCTTCTCCTTCTTCTACTATGTAGTTTTCTACTAAATAGCGAGGTCTATTTACATTTTCCGGTATGTCATCGAAGATCTTATCTCTATTTACATTAGTAAGTTGAGTGAAATCCTTAATATACCCTTCTACATTTATTTCCGATATAGAATTTATATCAAATTCAAAACCCACTACAGCGTGTCTAGCCTTCTGCAGTTTACTTTCTACAGGTTTACCTAGGAATGTTTTGGGAAGGTCATCTGGGCCGCTCAAAAAGCCGTAAAATAGATTTACTACATCCCTGTCACTCACAGCACTCATTAGATTCTGAGAATACAACCCCGCAGAAGCCTTAAATCTCCAACGTGTATTAAAATTATACTTCATCCTCAGTCTGGGTTCTAAAGTAGTCTCAGATAAAGATGCATAGCGTTGTAATCTCAAACCACCTTCTAAAAGTAGTTTCTTATTGAAATTTTTGAGATAGTTTACGAAAGCGTTGATTTCTGAGGTATTCTCATATTGAGTGATTCTTCTATTAGAACTATTGTATATCTGAAACTCGGTTCTAAAACCATTCATTTCTAAACCATACTTTAACTTATCTAAACCATTAAAAAATCTAGAGAAGTTAAGATTTACGTTATATCCACTAATTCCTGAAGAACGTGGTTGGTCATCTATTTCTTGCTGTTCTATGAAATAATTACTGTAGGTAATACTACCATCTATTATAGTCTTACTATTGAGTGGGACAAGAAGAAACTTGGTACCCAGTCCTCTTGATTTCCAAGCATAAGAGGAAGATTCTTCAAAATCTACCTTATCTGTATAGTCGAAACCAAAGAAGTCTACATTACTACCTGTAGACGACTGAAAACCAATTTTCGCATATAAATCGCTAAAAGAATAAGGTAACACGCCATCATTTACAAATGGATAAACTAAAGGAGCTGATTTATTGAGATATGAATTCTTGTAAGACAAAATAAAGCTACTGCTGCTTTTTCCTACCTCATACTTTTTTAAAGGACCTTCTAAGAGTATTTTTGAATTAAAGGGACTACTATTAATTTTACCATGAAACTCCGTCTTATTACCATCTCTAGTTTTTACATCTACAATAGCTGAAATACGCCCTCCATACTCAGAGCTAAAACCGGCAGAATAAACGTCTACAGACTGCAGTATATCGCTATCGAAAACTGAAAAAAGACCTATACTATGAAATGGATTATAGATAGTAAGACCATCAAGCATTACTCTATTCATTACGGGACTGCCGCCTCTTATGTAGAGCTGACCACCTTGGTCTCCGGAGAATACTACACCTGGCAATACTTGTAGATACTGCACTAAATCTGGCTCTCCTCCTACAGACGGTATGCGAGTAAGTTGAACTGGATTAATACGTGTTTGAGAAATATTAACTTCTTTGCTTTTTCTAAGTTTCTCTGCAGATACACTTACTCCTTTCAGCTCCTTACTAGTAGCCGAAATATAAAAGTTTTGTGCAACGATGTCAGTCTTTATTACCACTTGAGCGAAACTGGTATCGTATCCTTGCAAGGTAGAGTATGCCGCATACGTGCCTGCTGGCAAGTTACTTACATTGTAAAAGCCTTTCTCGTCTGTATAAGCTCCCATTCTAACACCTTGGAAAGTGACGAATGCAGATATCACCGGCTCACCTGTGGTAGCCTCGTATACAAAACCTCTTAATACACCTGTCTGACTATATGCCTGAAATATGCTAACTACTAATAAACAAGCAGTTAGGAATCTTTTTAGTATCATCCTTTAATTAGCTCGCAAGCTATTTTTTTAAATCTTAAATTGAGTATCAAATTGACTAGTAGACTGTTTTACTTTAGTACAATACTACTTGTATTCTGTGTCCCTAGTATTCCTAGACCTCCATTCACATTAGAATGGATAACCACAGCATTATTATAACCCCCTTGAAAAGAAATTTCCTTAGCATCTTGAGCACGCTGTAGCGAGCGGAAATAACTAAAGTAATCTTCAGATATACTGGATAGTTCTATCAGATACTTGTCACCGCTATTGCCTGCCACTATACCAGAAGGAGCTACTATGCTAAGTACTTTTGTACTACCACTAAATAGTTCGTCAGAAAACAAAACCCCGGCATCATTCAGAGTGTATGAGTTATACTCAGCTAACGACGGATCACGTTTATCAAAATTTATAGGAATCCACTGACCTAGAGTTTGATTTCTGTAATACACATTAATCTTATAAAAATTATTTTGATTGGGTTGATCTTCGAAACTAACCTGTAATAGATCTCCTGGCAAATCTGCTGTGTCTATGCCTCCATTTGGAGTAAGAGTGCCCGTGGCTCCTAAGTTCTTTGGTATTTTTACTACTGCATTGCAATTAGGAAGTGATGGATGCTGTATACGCACAGCGACAGACTCATCTGCTACTAACTTGCTTGCTGAAACATAGTTTTCTGTAAGTACATCATACCCCATCTGTTGCTCTGTATTAGACCGCACTAGTGTTACCGTAGCATCTTTTATCACAGTAGGAAGCGAGTTAGCTATAGACGCTTCGCTAGTGGTAAGCTCAAAAGACAGCGTTGTGCCTGATGTGAATACACCGTTTATTACCATTTTTTCTTGGTAGTTGACTAGTTCTGTAGGTCGTATGGTATCTTGATAGCAACTAGTAAAAGTTCCTATAACTAAGAATAGTGCTATGTATTTATTCAATTGTGTTTTCATCTTCATTTTAAAATTTAACTATGTAAGCGATTCCAGGTACAAAGGCTAAGTAGTTTCTGTTTACTTGCAATTGTGTATAGCTATTATCTGTAAAGTCTGCATTTACAAATAATGGATTTCTGCTACCTAAGGCATTGTATAAATAGAATCTCCACTCCTGCCCTAACCCGTAGTAGTCTTTTAGCTTTACTACACTTATATCTACTCTCTGGTACAGCGGGCTTCTATAGTTATTTAGCTCATTATACTCAAGCTGTAACTGGCCATTTATATCTCTATACTTACCAATAGGGAGAGTGAAGAGCTGGCCACTACCTACCACATAATTCAGTCCGAAGTTCCAATCACTCTTGTCTCGGGTATAGTTTACATATAGCTTAAGCATATGCGGTCTGTCATAGGTAAATAAGAAATCTTCGTCATATAGCTCTTCAAAATTTCGTGTACTTTTAGAGTACGCATAACTAATCCATCCTGTGAATGGGCCGTCACTTTTTTGCAAAAGGACCTCTGCACCGTAGGCTCTTCCTGTACCTTGAGTCACTGCACTTTGCCAATCTTTGTCGGCATCACTAGCATCTGTGAGGTCTATTACTTGTGTAAGATTTGCCATCGTTTTTAGATATGCATTTATGCTTACCGAATAATCTGTTTTTAATTTTCTTTCGTACCCAGCTTCTAACACATTCACTTTTTGAGGAAGTACCAGTTCTGTGGCAGGAACCCAAAGGTTTCCTGGTCCTCCAGTGGCTCCTACAGAGAGTTGATTTACAAACTGGTTATGCCTATTGTATCCCGCCTTCAATACATCTCTATTTTTCAGTAACACGGTAGCGTGTAATCTAGGTTCTAAAACGACCGTATTAAAATCTTGGTAGGTGTAGTACGTACTTCTAAGACCTAAGTCTAGAGTGATATCATTATTCAATCTTACCTTGTCTTCGCCATACAGGGTTACTTCTTGAGTAAAATCATACTTCTGATTACCGGTTATTCTATTTACATCTGCTTGCCCCACAAAATCATATGCTTGATACTCATCTTTGCCTATTAGAATGAGCCTAGTCTGAGATTGAAAACCAGCATTTAGTGTATGAGCGTTACTCAGAGAGTGAGTCCAGTTACTATGCAACCCAATATCTCTGACACCTCTGGTTAATGTTCGTTCTACAGTAGGCACAGCAAATGAAGTTAAATCAAAAGTTTCTTGCTTTAGGGCTTGTGTGCTGCTATAGCCAGAATAGTGAATCGAATGTTCTGCTTGTGTTTTAGAACTGATGTGTTGTGTATACTTTACCGACGAAACTAAGTTGCCCCATTTTTGGGTAAACCCATACGTCACCGGATCTGCATTAGTTGTGGAATCTTCTATTTGAAATGCAAAAAAGTACAAGTCTCTAGTGTTCAATATACTGAAATCTAACTTGTCCTTATTTTTCAGCACGCTACCAAAGTTGACTTGAATATCGTAAATATTAGCATTAAAATTATTTTGACGGCTTTCTATAGGTAATAGAAAATCTATCCAAGACCTTCTAGCTGCAACGGTAAAATACCCTTTGCCTTTCTTTATACTTTCTATATACAATCCCGCATTTAGGGGGGTCATCTCAAACTCACCATTCAAGCCACTATAATCACCCGTCTTTTTACTTTCTAAGGAAATAACAGAAGATGACCTACCTCCATATTTGGCCGGAGCTATTCCTCTGTGTACTTTAGTATTATTGATACTTCTATTATGGAATATAGACGATATGCCAAAAATATGGTTGTAGTTATAGATAGGTGACCCATTATAAAGCATTAGATTTTGATCTACATCTCCTCCCCTTACAAATAGATTACTATACCCTTCGGTGCCAGCTTCTATACCCGGAAGCATTTGTAGCTGCCTATTGATATCTGACTCACCTAAGAAATAAGGCATGTTCTGGAGGTTTTTATTCTTGTTTTTATTGGTAAAATCTAGATAACCTACGCTATACCCTAGATGGTAAGGATTATTGTCTACTTGTGCTGTAAGAAAAACAAGCGTATTTTCATTATAGGGTAAGGTTCTTCTAAATGTATCATAGCCAGCGTGTGAGAAAGTTATTTTACTTTCTTGGGTAAAATAATGCAATGTAAATTCCCCATTATCATCGGTATAAGCAATATTTTGCCTGCTAGATTCTTGTATTTTTACATTGGGTATAGGTAATTCCTTTTGGTCTACCACTCTCCCACTTGTTGTACGTTGGGCTATAGCTGATGCTATAAGGCAGTTCACCAATAATATGGAGCAAATCAATCGCATACGCAAAGATGCTCAACCTTTGCAGCATTAACAAGGCAGAATTAACCAAGGGAATATTTTTCAGCAATTTTACCCTTAGCATACATTAGAATGCTTACTTCGTAGTGTGAAAAATTACATATTACTTTCTCTTTTTTTAGTATTAATAGCTTGTGGTCAAAAGCAACCAAAGTCCACTCCTAAACTAATAGTACTCATTAGCGTAGATCAAATGAGAGGCGACTATTTAACTGCCTTCACCAGCCAGCTAGAATATGGACTAAAAGACCTTTCTACCAATGGATTATGGTTTAATAACACGCATCATCTACACGCCGTCACTACGACAGCAGCAGGTCATGCCGCTATAGCTACAGGCTGTCAGCCGAGTACCAATGGAATAGTAAACAACACAGTATATAATAGAGCACTAGGCTACAGCCACTATAGCATAGAAGATAGTAGCATACGCTATGTGGGTATAGATAGTTGTGCACTAAATCGGGTATCTGCTAAGCTTCTAGATAAACCAAGTTTCGGTGATATAGTAAAACAAAATAATCCCAAGTGCCAAAGCTATAGCGTGTCCTTAAAAGACAGAGCATCTATACTAATGGGAGGTCATTTAGCAGATCGTGCATTCTGGTTTGATGCAGCAAGCACGCAAATGGTAAGTACAGATTATTACACTTCTTCATATCCAGAATGGGCCAAGACTTACAAAGGAAATACAGTAGTAGCAGCAGATATCAAGCAAGGCTGGATTCTAGATCCTAAGTTTGAGATTCTTACTAGTACATCTAGCGATAGTTTTGCAAGAGAAAAAGGTTTATTCAACCCGTGGTTTCCACATGAGCTAAGTACTATGGACCCTGCTAGAATATATAGTAGCGAGGCAGGCGAGTTTTTATGGCACACTCCTTTTGGAGATAAGTATGTACTAGAGTTTAGCAAAAAGCTAATAGAAGAAGCTCAATTAGGTAGAGACGAACATTGTGACATACTCACAGTGGGACTATCAGCAGCAGACATAATAGGTCACCATTTCGGGCCAAACAGTTACGAGATATTGGACTATTATAATAAGCTAGATGAGTACTTAGGTGATTTTATGGACAATGTAAAAAAACAAGTAGGTGAAGAAAATGTGGTGTTTATATTAACAGCAGACCACGGCGTGGCTGACTTTCCCGAAGTGCTAGCACAACAGGGAATAGATGCTAAAAGAATAGAAAGACCACAATACGAGGCGGATATTGCAGCTATAGATGCTCTCTTACAAAAGGAGTTTAACCTAACTGAATCTACGATATCTAAGGCTAACTATAATGGTGTAGAGCCAGCATTGAGTTACTTAGATGAACAAGGAATTGATACTGAAGTGTTTTGCAAATCGCTTCAAGAAAAGCTAAAACAACTGCCCTATATAGAAGAAACTTATTCTATGAAAGAATTAAGTGACACAGGTAATACTAAAAAATATATTCAAGCTATGAGAAATAGCTTCGATCCTAGATATGGTTACTACATTAGTATAGTGCCAAAAGAGCACTATCTCATAGATATGCGAGAAAATGGCACTACCCACGGCACACCCTATGTATACGACACACACGTACCGCTTATTTTCTTAGGAAATGACATAGAAGCCCAGATAGATGATAAGGCCGTTGGTACTATCGATATAGCTCCTACCATACTTGGGCTATTGCAGATACAATCTTCAGGTATGGACGGGGAAAATCTATTTACTGAGTAGCCTGTACATACCTTCTTGCGAATGCACACGCTCTTTTGAGTCAGTGTACATCACATTACTCATCTCAGCATCTATTACCCTTGCATTCTGATTATCAGCCCATTGTAGCGAAAGATAGTCTATTAGCTCGCCTTTTAATTTCATATCGTAGATTGGAGTTAGGGCTTCTATTCTAACATCCAGATTTCTAGTCATCAAATCTGCAGAACCTAAAAACATCTCACCTATAGTTTCATTACCAAACCAAAAAATACGGGAATGCTCTAAAAATCGGGCAACTATACTACGTACCTCAATATTTTCTGTAGGCACCAAACTACACACACCACGTACTATCAGTCTTATCTTCACCCCAGACTTAGCAGCACGTAGTAAGGCATTTATGATTCCTTCATCTACTAGATTATTTACTTTAATAAGAATACGTCCTTCACCTCCTTGCTCTGCAAGCTGAACTTGGGTATCTATTTGATCATAGATACCTTTTCTCAGGTTTATAGGAGCTACTAGAAGATGTTTAAACTCATAGGACAAGTATGGCTTGTCAAAAATTTCGAATATGCGAGCTACATCACTCGTTATACGCTCGTCTGCAGTGAAATAAGCTGTATCTCCATAGATATTGGCTGTCTTCTCGTGAAAATTACCCGTGCTTATTAGTGCGTAGTTTTTAATCGTTTCTTTAGACCTCCGTTGAATCAGAAGCAATTTGCTGTGAACTTTTAACCCTTTTAAGCCGAATTCTATTTGAATATTGTCTTCCTTTAGACTCTTAGACCACTCTAGGTTTGCTTCTTCGTCAAACCGTGCTCTTAGTTCTATAACCACATACACCTGCTTCCCATTTCTCGCAGCATTCTTTAATGCTTTGATTATCTTAGACTTAGGTGCTACTCTGTATAAACTGATTTTAATACCAACTACCTTAGGATCTATTGCCGCTTCTCGTATTATATCTATCACATAATCAAACGAGTGATATGGAAACTGGAATAGGAAATCTTGTTTATCTACTTGCTTTATTATGGATGTTTCACTTTGAATATCTCTGTGTTCTAGTACAGGAGCTTTCTCAAAACATAAATCTGGCCTATCTAAGCTAGGAAAGCTCATAAAATCTCTGAAATTATGATATCTGCCGCCGGGTATTAGGTTTGTAGTTTGACTTAACTTTATGTTTTTAGTAATGAACTCAACATACTCCTGTGGCATCTCCTTGTCATACACCAAACGAACTACCTTTCCTTTTTTTCTGTTATTGAGACTTTTATTTATTTTCTCATAATAGCTTTCGCTAAAATCATCATCTAAATCGAGTTCGGCATCACGTGTTAGTTTTATAATGTACGACTCTATCTCTGTAGGATCAAAGATAGAAAGGATGTACTTCATGTTATATCGAATTACATCATCCAGATAGATGACATTTTGCTCATTTGCACCACTTGGCAATACCAAAAACCGAGATGTATCGTCTGTAGGTAGCTCTATTACAGCATATTGTCTTTTATGGCCTTTTTTAAGGAAACTAATAAAAAGATAAACGGACCGATCTTTTAGGTAGGGGAATTTTTCTAAATTATCTAAGATTATTGGAGTAATAGAGGACTCTACCTCCTTTAGAAAAAAGTCTCTGATAAAGATCTCTTGTTCTTCGTTCAGGTCATTTTCATTTTTAATATGAATGTTGTGTTGTTTAAGCTGTAGTAAAATATGCTCGTAGGTATTGTAGAATTTTGCTTGTAAGGTGATTACCTTGCTTTGTATTTCTTCTAATATAAGACCGGTATGATGTGCTAATTCACTGTCTTTAGAATACAGTGCTTTTTTGAGTCGAAGTATCGTAGCCACCCGAACTCTAAAAAACTCATCTAAGTTATTGGAGTATATCCCCAGAAACCGCATACGTTCTATTAGCGGTACAGACTCGTCCTGAGCCTCTTGTAGTACTCTCTCATTAAAAGAAAGCCAGCTTATGTCTCTATTGATCACCTTTAATTATAAATGCGTCAAAGATAATAATTTAGTAATGGCTAATTATCTAATAGATAGGTGAAACTTAGTTTTATTGAGTTAGCACGAGTTATACGTCTTCCAAGTATCGGTTGTCCAAAATTATCAATCTTCTGATTCTGTATTCGGCCAAAACCGTATTTCAGGTTCACTTCCATAGGAGATAATCCTCTATAAAAATGCACTCCCACAGCAACTGCAGGCATTATCCAGGCTCTATTCAGATCTGGATTCCTATTACCTCCAAAATTTAAAACTCCAATTTTATTGAGTTCATATCCAGCTCCTATGTTTACGCCAAAGTCATCTTGTGCTGCATGGGTAGCACTAGCACCATAGTAAAGTCTAAGCATTACAGGAATCTGAAAATTACCAAATCCTTCAGCACTCGCTGCATACTCTGAAGCGGCATACGTACTACCAAATCCAGCTGCTACCTGAGCTGACATGGCTAAAGCCAAATTTTCCTTGAAATTCACAAGATTATATCTAGGTTCTATAGCTATAGTAAAGTAACTAAGATATCTTGTTTGCACTGCTGCCTCTTCATACCGCACACCACCTCCGGGCTCCGCATACTCTATTTTGAAAGTACCTACCGGAGAAGTTATGAAATCGACATAAAACGAATTATTGACTCCTAAGTAGAGTCTTTTTTTGTAATCAAAAAAGTCTGACTTAGTATCATATTCCGTATTCTCTTTGTCATCCTCATTATCATATACTTGGCCAAAACCTAGAAATATAGAAAAGAGTAGAGTAAATGCTATTAAGTGTCTCATCTTACTTGATATATATCAAAATTAGTTCCAAAATCATTAGTACTACGTCAGAGTAGTACCATTTGTTTCATTTTTACAAAAAAGAACAATAAAAAGTGGCAGAAATAATCCAATGGTATAGATGCTGACTTGTCGCTCTAGCAAGGACTCGAATTGCATAGCCACAAATAGTAAGGTAACTAAACCTAAAACAGGAAACCAACTTTGCTTAGTGAACATGAGCAACTGATAAAAGAAAAATAGCAAGGCTAAAATGCCAATCCACCCATACTTCACGCCAAATTCTAAGAACTGATTATGCGGATCTTTTCTGTTTTCTTTATAAAGCACGCTCTCATTTCTCTCATACGTTTCTTGTATGCTCCGATCCATTGAACCTGCTCCTACTCCTATCGGATTTTGTAATATAACCTGCCAACCTACCTTGTATGCTTCTATACGCATAGCCATGGACTTGTAGTTGATTTCTTCTGGGTTTCCCCAACTTTGAACATCTTCTATACTGTTTAGTACTTTATTCTGAAAAGAAGAACTAAAAAAATAAGCACTTACTAGCATCAATGGTATTGCGGCTATGCCTATGTAAATCACCTTTCTCTTACCCGATCGTATAGCATATGTAATAATACTAACAAATACAGCTGCATAGAATGCCAGTAAGCCTGTTCTAGAACTTAATATGTGAAAACAAAAGAATATCACAATAAAAGCCAATAGTGTAAACACTTGCCAACCATTCTTCACCTTACCAAGTACTAGCAAACCTCCTAAACCCAATAAGACAATTGCATTGATAATACCAAAATGTATATGATGCATCTCAGCAGTGATAGGAATACTCTTGCTTTGTAATAGTAACTGATCGTAGTATTCCTTTTGCAGGAAATAATTACTTACCGATAAAATATTGATTAATAGAACGATACCACAAAGAATTAAGAAAACAAAAACGAGATTTTCAGTACTTACTAGTTGAAAATAAGATCCTGAAAGAAATAAAAAAGCAAATCCCAAAATGAGTAGCCATTTATCTACGACTATACTCGCAGTACTATGAAAAACAAGATCTAATACCGCTAATAGAAGAAGTAAAAGTACAGGATAAAGTAAGCTTTTGTAGCTTTTAGAAAGTAAAGTTTTAGCTTGTGCTAAGAACAATATGCCGCATATAGCAGTAACTATACTCACTATAGCTGGCGAAAACCAAAGTGCTGCAAAACCGACTATTACGATCGGTAAATGAATTTTAGATAAGATGCTTTGCCATTGAGCTTTAGCGAGCATAACTAAGCATAATAGGATCTTTCGACTTTACTCCTATTTGTTCTGCAGAGGCAGATGACAGTTTTATAATTTGTGAGCTTTTTTCACCTTTTTCGAAATTCCCGATCACTTTCACAAAAACAGTACTCTTGGTTTGTGGATTAGTAACCATAACCACAGTACCACTAGGAGCGTTAAAATGCAATGCGAAATTCTTGTCACTTGGTATCTTGTCTCCACCAATGGTGCACGTTCCTGTTTCTTCTATCTTTTCGATATTGTACTCTACCAGTTTCTCTATTTTGATAGTGTAGCCATCTGGCTCATTATTTATCTTGGTCTCCACCTCACTTTTAAAACCTACATCTTCGTAGTTTTTTTCCATCTCCTTCTTCATGTTCTCGTAGTCCGTTTCTACTACGTCATCTCCTTTTATCACCTCAGTCTTTACCGCTTTCCCATCTTGCACTAGCAACCTCTGACCTTCTGACAATTCATCATCCGTTAAACTATTCAAAGTTTTAATCATCTCTACACTAGTGTTATACAACACGGATATAGAGTAGAGCGTTTGCCCAGATGTCACTTTATGATACTTAGCAAACGTACTTACTTCAGTAGTCCCATCTGCATTATCTTGGATGCGAGGATTATCTTTTGTATTGCTGATATTAGAAAAATAGTCTTTCACTACTTTCTCTTCCATTACCGCCACTTTACCTGTTGGAATCCAGATGAGTTGGTCTATTTTAATCACCTCATCAGAACCCGGATTCTCATCTACTATTGACTTTAGGCTGATATTATATTGCTTGCTTAGGCTATATAGTCCATCACCCTTCTCTACTTTGTGAATGATATAGGTTTTACCATTTTTCACTTTGGTACCTACGGAATCTGTTTTGTGAGCAAAAGCAGAGTGTCCGATCAAAATAAAAATTAGTACTATTAGGTGTTTCATTATATTGTATGGTGCAAATTTATCTATGATATTTCCTCGTTTAACATTTAGTTATTCACGTTTATTGTTTGTATTCGTAGTATTGTGGTTAAAATGAAACAAATCTTCGTTCAACTCTTCCTATTATTAACTACACTTAGTGCTTTCGCTCAAGATAGCACAACTAAAGTTATTGTTTTTGAGCTTAAAGATGATATCAGTAAAGAATCTAGCAGGTTAGCTCTTAGAGCTGTGCAAAAAGCGGAAGATGAAAAGGCAACATTACTCTTGGTACATATGAATACGTATGGTGGATTAGTAGAGGATGCCGAGCTTATTCGCTCTGCCTTGATAAATACCACGATACCAACAGCTGTATACATAGAAAGTAATGCTGCTAGTGCAGGTGCCCTAATTTCTCTAGCGTGTGACGAAATTTATATGCGAAAAGGAAGCAGCATAGGAGCATCTACAGTAGTATATAGCGATGGGACCAAGGCTATAGACAAGTACCAAAGCTATTTCAGAAAGCTTATGAAAACCACGGCTGAGAGTAAAGGCAAGGTGCCAGAAATATCTATAGATGGCGACACCACGTACGTATATAAACGAAACCCAGCTATAGCCCAGGGAATGGTAGACGAAAGAATAGTGGTAGAAGGACTAGACGACTCATCCAAAGTAATAACACTGACCACTGACGAAGCTATAAAGTGGGGCTATTGTGAAAAAGTGATACCTAGTTTACAAGAGTTGATTACTTATAAAAATTTAGACCAAGCAGAGATTATAACGCTTCAACCCTCTTCACTAGATGAGTTCTATTCATTTCTCAATTCTCCAGTAACTAGTTATTTCATTGGTCTTCTGGCACTTCTTGCGTTTGCACTAATAGCACTAGAGATATTTGTAATTCCAGGATTTGGTATTGCCGGACTAAGCGGTATTGTATTGCTCATCATTAGCTTGATGCTATCTGTGCTGCGGTCCACTAATTTTGATGTTGCAGATACTAGTCATACGAAGTTATACTCCATTATAGCATCATTCTTAGTTGGGTTAGGTGTTTTAGTTATGCTACTCTTTATTTTTAGAAAACGAATCTTGAATTTAAAGATATTTGACACCGTAGTACTAAAAAGCACAATAGGTAGTAAAGTAAATATACAGCAAGAGAGTAATAACCTAGCGGATCTACAAGGGGCTCAGGGAGTAACAGCAAGTGCTCTACGTCCTATGGGTAAAATTATAATAAATGGCATCACTTTTGAAGCTAAGACATATGGTGAGTTCATAGATAGCGGTGCTAGTGTAAAAGTCATAAGCATCGAAAACCAGTATCTAGTGGTCAAACCAATATAAGTTATGCTAAGATCAATTTTAATACTACTAGCCGTTATAGTGATACACATAGGTGTATCTGCCCAAGTGGAAAAAGAAGTTCAAATCAAAATACACGATACCATCTATTTTGATGCGTGTCAAGGAGATGTTTTTGAACATATAGATTTATATAAAAAAACTCGTTTTGAGCAAGATACCGTAGATTTTGATAGTGTAGATGGGGAAGCTTTTTATGATGCTTTTTTTAATACAGGAGATTTTGATGTAGCCAGACTACCCTGCTCTTACTCTGGCTCGTATGGAGTAATAAAACATATAATGGCCGTTATAGATGATACAGGCGTAGAACACACCGTGATCGTCGCAATGATAGAAAATGGGGTTTCTGCAGCGTACATGTTTGGAGATGCATTTATGACTGATGAAGTGCTCTATGCACCCAAGCAATGAAAATATTAATAATAAGACTCAGCTCTATAGGCGACATAATATTAACTACTCCGGTGATACGATGCACTCGTGCAGCATACCCCGATGCTGAGATTCACTTTTTAACCAAAAAGTCCTTTGTTAGCTTAGTAGAGCACAATCCGCATCTGAATGCAATAAAGCCATATGAAAAGGCTCTAGAAAAAGAACTAGTACAGCAATTGCAGTCGGAAAGCTATGACTTAGTAATAGACCTGCATAAAAACGTACGAACTAGAAGACTAATAAAGACACTAAATACCAAGTCTATAAGCTATAACAAAGAGAATATTCGCAAATGGTTATTTGTTAATTTTAAAATAGATCTGTTACCAGATGTACATATAGTAGATAGGTATTTTGCAAGCTTAAAGAGGGTCAATATTTTAAACGACGGGAATGGAATCGACTTCTTTTACTCACCAAATTTTCAACTAGATTTGAGTGATTATAGCCTTGTAAAAAATGAGTATACAGTTATCACAGTTGGAGGCACGTACTTCACTAAGCAAATCCCAGAGAGTACTTTACTGTCGTTATTTAAACGTTTAAACGGTAACATCATCCTTGTAGGAGCGGGTAATGCCGATGCAACGAAAGCAGAGCGTTTGACTAAAAGTACGACAAACAAACGTGTGTATAATCTATGTAACCAACTGAGCATAGAACAATCAGCCTACCTTATAGAAAACGCAAAATCCATAATAACCAGTGACACAGGAATGATGCATATAGCTGCAGCATTTGATACACCAATAGAAGCTGTATGGGGTAACACACATCCTAGTTTTGGAATGTATGCGTACAGACCACAACAATCGAATATCACCAATCATAGCGTACAGCTAAACTGCAATCCGTGTAGTAAACTAGGAAGCGATAAATGCCCTAGAGGTCATTTCAACTGTATGCATATGCAGAATGTTGAACAAATCGTTAAAAACTGACCATTTAGCATAGCAGTACAATAAATACATTTGCCCTGCATTATAAGAATACATATGAAATATATTTCAATCTGTCTCCTAGTAGCATTTAGCTTTTTAGCTTCAGGACAAAACAAGGTGGCCTATGCCAAACTTGCAAAAGAAAGTGATGGCCTGTATTACTATCAAGGTAGTCCATATACCGGCGAGTCCTTACTCCTCTGGCCCAGTAATAACAAGTATATGCAACAAGTGACCTGGACCAAAGGACAAATAGATGGTCTATTTAAAAGCTGGTACGAAGATGGAAAGCCAGATCAAGAAATAGGCTATAAGAACGGCATAAGAGATGGTGTATTTAAAACATTCTACGACAATAGTGCCCCAGAGGTATTGACCAGATATACGGATGGTAAGCTTGATGGAGGTTATATCTCCTACCACAAAAGCGGACGACAAAAGAAAAAAGCAACATTCGAAAATGGAGTAGAGCAAGGACCTTTTACACTCTATCACTCCAACGGAAAAAAGGAGCAAGAAGGCAGTTATAAAGATGGCAAGCCTCACGGTCTGGTAACCTCGTATGACCGTGAAGAAGAAAAGAGAAAAGAAATAAACTATACAAATGGTCTAAGAGACGGAAGAAGTACTGCATTTCATATAAGTGGTATAGTAGCCGAAACTAGTGACTATGTAAATGGATTTGCAGAAGGAGAGAAACTGGTGTTTACACTAGAAGGCAAACTCATGCAAAAGGAGACATATAAAGCGGGTAAGCTAGATGGCGAGTCCATCACGTTCACTATGTCTGGGCAACCTATAGAGATTAAGAATTACAAGAACGGACTATTAGATGGGCCTTTTAAGCTGTATAAGCAAAATGGTCTAGGCACTTATGGAGATTTCAAAGAAGGGCTAAAAACGGGTCCATGGGTAGAGCACAAGTTCTCGGAAGGAGGTGCAGATGAAGGAAGTTATATAGCAGGTAAGAAAAACGGCAAATGGACTTTAGGGGCTACTAATCTTTTTGGTAAATGTAAAGGAGAATTTATAGATGATCTAAAACACGGCAATTGGGACTATTGGAAGCACGATGGTGGCAAGTGGAAAACCGAACAATGGGATAATGGAGTATTGATAAAAGGCAAGTAGATGCAAAAGGAAGACATCCGAAATAGAGAAGACATATTACTCATAATGAGGTATTTCTATGATAAACTGTTAGCAGACTCATCTATTTCATACCTTTTTACAGAAATAGCTCAAGTAGATTTAGAGGATCATTTCCCTAGGCTAGTTGACTTTTGGGATAGTATGCTTTTTGGCACGCAGACTTACAAAGCCAATGCAATGCAGCCTCATATAGACCTTGCGAAAAAGAGTCCTTTCACTAAGGAACATTTCGAAACTTGGCTCAATTACCTTTTCATTAGCATAGACAAGACTTATGAAGGTCCTATGGCTCATACAATGAAGGCAAGAGCCCAAAACATTGCTGGACTTATGGAATTTAAGGTAGGTGCTAAGTAAAAAACAAATAAGCTAAACTTGAATAATCTAAGTATATAATGCACAACGAAACCCTTGATAGCTGCAAAATACAACAAGCAAGTTTAGAGCAAGAATACGAACAGTGCCTATTTCAAAATTGCGACTTTTCTGACCTTGATTTACGTGATGTTAGTTTTGAAGAATGCTCATTTACTAATTGTAATCTTACGAATGCTAAGATAAAAAACACCGCTTTTAAAGACGTGACTTTCAATGAGTGCAAGCTAATGGGTATTCATTTTGCTAATGCGAATACCTTTTTATTAGAAATGCGATTTAATGATTGTCAGTTGGATTACACTTCTTTCTACAAACTAAAGCTACCAAAAATAGATTTCACCAACTGCTCACTTAGGGACTCAGACTTTGTAGAAGCAGATATAGTAGCTGCTGATTTTAGTGGGTGTGACTTGTATGGTACTAGTTTTGAGAAGACTAACTTATCCAAAGCTGATTTTAGAACTGCTAGTAACTATAACCTAGACCCTAGTTTGAATACGATGACTGGAGCTAAGTTTACTACTCATGGTCTAGCAGGGTTAGTCTCTAAACATAAACTGGATATTTCAGTCTAGCATACACTTCCATTTCTTAGAAAGCTTATAATTATTCTCCTGTAGTATAGGAGATTCTACTTCAGTAATACTTTACCCGAAAAAGTTTGGTTACTGCTTGTTATCCTTACAAAGTATAATCCTCTTGAAAAATTATCTAAGGTCAAGTTAAGCGTATTTATATTCTTATTAATTCTATCCGTGTTACTAAAGACTAGCTGACCTTGAGTGTTTAATACTTCTATGACCGCATCTTCCTTGTAATCAGAATTAAAAACTATTTGACACTTACCTTCTGTAGGGTTGGGTATTATACTCATTGAATGGGTAATATCAGCAGTCAACACACATCCATCTACAAAGAATTTTTCACCGAACATTTCTTCTGCATGTACCACCATCCAACAAGCTCTAACCCCTAAAAAGTACCTAAGGCCTGACATACTATTTTCCCATTCGGATACAGATATTGGTTTCCCGAACCGCTTGGACTGATTTTCTATCTCATCATTAAGTAAGTCTCCCAAATTATCTACCAAGGTCTGTAGATCACTAGTATACAACTCATCATTTAAAAGCTGCCTAAGTCTTTGCTTGTATTTCTCATTAAAAGTAGTGTTTTCGAGCAATTTTCGTAAAAACAGAGTGGACCTTGGACTAGAGGGCCAGCCAGTGCCATTAATATCCGTAGAATGTACAAGCCCATTAAAAGTAATATTTTCTAATGCCCCATCAGCGTCAAAAAATATCCACCTCCATTTGGCTCCTTCTTTTCTATCTCGCCAGCACTTCATGTTATTAGCTGGCCAATCGTAATTAGAAATAAAGGCTTCGAATATTTGATAGTCTATAAAATTATCAATATCCATCCATTCACTTACTCTCTGATAATTCGTGGAGTTTGTGAGATCATTGTCTTCTATAAAATCATATAAAGCACTGAAATTTTTGTTGTTACCTTCATTTACTTGGCCATACCAACTCTCTATAATATCGATGCTATCTTCCTCTACTCCAGTATTTTGCTCAATATACCTTTCGTCTAACCTTTCTTGTAGATAATAGATACCCCAATACTCTCCATTGACAAATAGTAAAATAGGCTCGGCAGCTAGATACTCTACATTTAGATTTTTAGCCATACGGCCGGCTATGTAGTCGGTACATCCATTTTGACTCCAAGAGGAGTAAAACGGTTTCAGAATTAGTCTTTTGAAACTGGCGAATGGTTTTTCTGTTAGTACCTCTGCATCAAAGGTAGACTTTCCATATTTGCTTCTAGCGTATAGTCTCATTGCTTTCTGAGGCGGTTTTCGGCTACCACTCCCATGCATCCTTACACCACATTCTTGATTAAAACTCTCGTTACTCTGCGGAGAAAAGTATTCTACGTTAATTAATCTTTCCCATTCTGGACCTGATTGAAAGTAATTGCCACTAAAGTTTGGTCTAGAATTATCGAAATGAATTCCAGGAACAAAAATCCCCGTGTCTTGACTGAAAAGTGAAAGACTATCTGTAGCTATAGATACAATGGGCAACTCTATTATAGGAAGGGTGAGCTCCTTTATAAGGTATGTTTGAGTACTCACTGGGCTTATTCTTTGGCTGTTATAAAACTTTGCTGCTCGTAGCACTATGGCTTGCGGAAAGTCTCCTACTGGCAAATGATTGACATCGTCTGGGGACATCACAATATCGCTAATGTTCTTGGTGCTCAATAGCGATTCATCTAATGCTATTGAGTTGCTATATTTTATGTCCAGTATAGACGGTATACTTCCATCTATAGTATAAAACAACTCTGTGGTGTCATCACCTGTAAGTTCAAGATTGAAACTCTGACTGTAGATACCACCCTTCTGCGAAAATCGAACTGCATTAAAATAAGGAGACTCCGCTCCATTTGCAAAACCAGGTGTTGGCACTTCAAATATTATTCTTTCTGCACTGCCATCTTTTTTCGAACCGAAACTAAAGTCTGTAGAAACAGCAATAGATTCGAGTTGGTCTATCTCTGTTCCAGATCCATTATATATTCTTACTTTTTCTCCAGCAGCACTTATCTTAAAATTGGTATGCAACTCTCCACTAAGTTTATCCTTACCTGAGCAAAATACTAACAGATGCTCACCAGGCAAGAGTTGAATTGCCGGTAAATGCCATTTTTTCTGCTCATCCTTATCATCCGTAAGCCAATACTGAGATAAGTCTATCGTCGTATTGCTTGTGTTGTATAATTCAAGCCAATCAGTATAGTCCCCATCTTCATCGGCAATTGTAGCTGCATTGGAAGCCATCACCTCATTGATAACCAGTGTCTGACTACTGGCGGCTATCGAGAGTATACTGAATAAAAATAGGAATGAGATCTTCATTGATAAGGGTACGAATTTAAGATATTGAGGCTTAGAGAACATGGTAGAATTGTCTTCTTTCTCTAATAATATTAATCCATCTTCCCTTCGCTCCATTTAAATAGAGCTAGGTCGTACTTGATAGGGTCTATAGGATCTAGTTCTAATAAGTTTGCACTTAGCTCCTCCACCGCTTTCCAGTCCTGCTGCTTACGTGTAAGTAGTCCGAAGTGAAAAGCAGCTCGTTGTACGTGTACATCTAGAGGACACTTCAGTTCTGATGGCTTTATGGAATGCCAAATACCGAAGTCAAGGAAATCTAATTCACATTGAGCAGATTCACGCTCAGGACGACCTTTACCCCTCACCATCCACCGCAGATACATATTTAGCCGCTTGGCAGATGAGTTTTTGGCAGGATTGGCAATATGTTTTCGGGTTCTATCTGACACAAAATCATTATCAAAAAATGAGATATGAAAGTTGGAGAGTTTATCCTTCATCGTATCTCCTACGAAATAGTCTTCTAACGAATGACCACTTGTATACCAATGCTTCAGTACTTCTATAAAATAGAGTACATCAGTAGAATTGAATGTGCGATGTACAAACTTCTCAAATTGCTTTAACTCATCATCGGAATGTTCTAGCATAAATCGGTGTGGCTCCTCTCCCATCCAATGCATCAGTTTATTCGCATTATTGATGATGGTCTTACGCTGTCCCCACGCCAGTATGGCCGCAAAGAATGCTGAGATTTCTATGTCTTCTTTAGTCTTAAAACGATGCGGAATAGAAATAGGATCATTATCTATAAAATTCTGAGGATTTAGGTTATCGAGGATGGTGTCTAGTTCGGCTTTGGTGTTGGCAAGGTTCATTTTATACAAATACTCTATTTTTAATTTCAATAAATCATCAGCTAAGAATTACACTAATCCATCGCCCCTTCCAAATCCGCTATCAAATCATCCGCATCTTCTATACCTACGCTTAGTCTGATAAGCGAATCTACTATTCCCGTTTTTTCTCTTTCTTCTTTGGGTATACTGGCGTGTGTCATAGTCGCAGGATGGCCTATCAGACTCTCTACCCCACCTAAGCTTTCTGCCAAGGCGAACAATTTGGTTCCTACCGCCAGTTTCTTGGCATCTTCTAATCTGTTGCCTTTTAGTGAGAAGGATATCATTCCACCGTATCCTCGCATTTGTCTTTTGGCTACAGCATGATTGGGATGCTCTTCCAAGCCTGGCCAGTACACCTTATCTACTTTTGGATGTGTCTTTAGCCAACGGGCAATTTTTTCGCCATTCTCACAATGACGCTGCATTCGCACGTGTAGCGTTTTGATTCCTCTAAGCACTAGAAATGAATCCATAGGTCCTGTCACCGCTCCACTACTGTTTTGTATGCGATACATCTCTTTTGCTATTTCATCGTCATTGCATACCAATGCTCCCATCACTACATCTGAGTGTCCCCCGAGATATTTTGTGGCAGAGTGCATCACTATGTCTGCACCTTGGTCTAGGGGATTCTGTAAGTATGGAGTAGCAAAGGTGTTGTCTACAGCAAGCATTACTCTTGCTTCTTTTGCTATTTTAGCTGCGGCTTCTACATCTATTATGTTCATCATGGGATTAGTAGGTGTCTCTACCCAAATCAGCTTCGTATTTTCATTTATTGCATTCTTAATATTCTGCACATCTAGCATATTCACAAAGTGGAATACTATACCGTACTTTTCGAAGATAGTCTTGAATATACGATACGTGCCTCCATATAGGTCATCGGTAGAGATTACTTCATCACCCGGATTTAGCATTTTAATCACACAGTCTATAGCTGCTATTCCACTCGCAAAGCAAGCTCCATATTGACCGTTTTCTATAGCTGCTATATTGCTCTCTAATGCACTTCTAGTTGGGTTAGCTGATCTACTGTATGCATATCCTTTGTGCACTCCTATTCCCTCCTGCACATACGTACTCGTCTGGTATATAGGTGTCATTATAGCTCCCGTAGTTGGATCTGGCTCTAGTCCGCCGTGTATAGCTTTGGTTCCGAATTTCATGATAAATTTAAGTCCAAATTTAAGTCTATTTCTAATTCAATACTTCAGAATGGTCTGAGTTTGTTCTTGGGGCCATTTAAACTTAGAATTTAACTTTTTGCCACGGCGAATAAACTTTCCTACCTTTACCATCGGTTATGATAAAATAACTAAAATACGTATTACTCTGCATTATTATTGGTGCACTCATCGTTTTTGCGATATATAGAAATGGCAGTAAAAAAGAGACTCAAGAAGATGCTGATGTGGTAATAGAACGTATAGAAGCCGTAAAAAAAGCTGGTAGTTACAGAAGGAATTATATAACTACAAAGAGGCTGATAAATACTTCTATGATCTTATTCAATTTGAGAAGAAGGCATTTATCCTTGTAAAAGGGAAAGCCAGTATAAGATATGACCTTACTAAAATGGTCTTCTCAGAATAATAAATTAAATTTTCATGTTAGGTTTGATTACCTTGCTTGTACTAACCCTAAAATAAATACAATTATGAATTTAAAACTAACCTTTCTTCTTTGCTTCTTCTTAGGCTTTATGGGTCTACAAGCGGAAGCACAAACTACAGACTGCTCCATTTACGGAGATTCTACGGTCTGTGAAAATGAGTCGCAATCCTATACCTCAGGATATATAGGTGGCTATCAGTACTCTTGGGGTGCCTTTGGTGGCACCATAGCAGGCACCAATACTTCTCCCTCAGTAAATGTAAACTGGGGTTTTGTGGGTTCTGGACAAGTTACTGTAGTTATCAAAGACTCGGCAAATACGATTCTTTGTACTAAGGTTATGAACATAACGGTAAATCCATTACCTACACCTGAAATTATTCCGAGTATCTCTCCTATTTGCAATCTAGATACGTCTAAACAAGGTTCAGATGCCGGACGGAAAGACGATTTGTGCGTATCAGCGTGTGATTCCACTTGGATAAGCTATTCTACCGAAGATAATATGGGTAGCACATACACCTGGGTAGTCACCGGAACTACTAACTATACTATAACAGGCAATACTATAAATGTGTATTGGGAAAATGTGGGCCTAGGCACACTAAAAGTAATTGAAACTACTGCCGTAGGATGCGTAGCAGAAGATGAAATATGCATAGATGTCATTCCAAGACCTTCAGCCTCTTTTATCACAATACCTGCTGCTTCTGGTGGCATTGTTACTATATGTTTAGGACAATCTGTATTTTTCGATAACACCTCTTCCGCAGATGGGGGATCAGATTTATTTACTTATGAGTGGATTTTCGGTGATGGCGATGGTGATTTATTATTTGCTCCTGGAGCAGGTGATGTTTCTCATCAATACAATACTTCTGGTCTTCATACTGCAATGCTCATAGTAACTAATGAGTGTGGATGTAAAGATACGGCAAGCATAACAGTGAATGTAAATTCTAGTCCGGGTCCAGATATCCAGTGTGTGAGCACTGTTTGTCCAGGTTCTCCCATCACTTATTCTACAAACGCTGTATGCGTAACCTATAATTGGTCTATTACTAATGGCACCATACTTGGTGGCACTGGCACTTCAGAAGTAACAGTGCAATGGTCTGGGGTTTCTCCAGCAGTACTTACACTAGCTACTCCAGGATGTGCAGGTTTTTGCTCCACTCCTACTTCTTTAGTCGTTCCGGTTATTCCTACTGCACCTACTTACGATGCTGACACCCTAATGTGTCAATACGGATGTCAAACCATTCAAATAGATTGTGCTATTCCTATTGATAGTATCATTTGGCACCTACCTCCTGGAATGTTCTACATCAATCCAGACACTATAAATACTCATACAATAGAAATCTGCTCAAACGGGACTATTGGTTCTGGCACTATTTGGGTAGAGTATTTTCACAATACTAATGGCAGTATTACTGACCTAGAATGTGGCGGAGATCTATTCATCCCCATAAACGTAAAACCACAGTTTTATATTTACGGAGCTACTGAGTTATGTGAAAATCAAAGCTTTAATTTTAACTCATATACACCTGCACCTACTAATGTGCTTTGGGAAATATTTGATGCTTCAGGTACTTTGATGACCTCTACCACGGCATTATCTGTAAGTCCATTTACTGGAACTTGGTCCTATGGTCCTGGTGTATTCACTGTTTCTAAAACGGATGCAGATGACAAGCACTGTAATAAAACAAAAACTATGGTAGTAATAGTAAATGAAAGCCCATTGGCTCCATCTATTATAGGTCAAGACACAGTTTGCCCTAACTCTAGCCACATGTATACAGGTATAGTTGCAGATGCATTGCATACTGTAAACTGGACTATAACTAATGGCACCCCTACCTCAGGTATTGGTTCTACCAACAATGTAACTTGGGCTGCTACTGGTCCTTATATGGTTATAGCAAATGCTCAAGACCTTAAAACGGGATGTATATCTGCAAATGATACGCTTAATGTAGCAAGCTACTTACCTCTTACAGCTTCAGTGATAAATGGTCCAGATACTGTTTGTTCTAATGGTTTTGCTAATTACAGCACGTCTACTTATGGTACCAATTATGAATGGTCTATTAACCCAAGTATAGCAGGTAGTGTAAATGTGGGTCAGTACAGTAATGCAATAGAAATTCAAACCAATAACTATACAGGAAATGCTTGGATAGTATTGGAAAGAACACTTTGCAATCTGACTATAAAAGATTCCGTATTAGTATATGTACGTCCAGTCCCAAGTCCAAATATCATTGCTCCAGATACTATCTGTGCCAATGACTTACTAACCGCAATAACTACTACAAGTGCAGTGAGCTATGCTTGGATTTTTGGTGACGGAAATACAGGAAGTGGAACCTCTGTGTCTAACACATATGATGATCCCGGAGCATACGTGATTACTTTAACTGTAAACTACGGAGGAGCTTGCCCTATTTCAGTTTCTGAAACACATAATGTAGTGGTAATCCCTGCTCCTGAAATAAATATCACAACAGGAGATCCAACAGAATACTGTAATACTACTCCTACTACACCTATAAGCACTACAATGTACGCAGCTGCTTCTGTAGGTACTGTGAGCATCAAATGGTATAAATCACCTAGCACCTTGGTAGGAACGGGAACTAGCTATACCGCTACAGCAGCAGGTTCTTACTATGCCGTTGCTATCAATGCAGACAGTTGTTCGTCTACTAGTAATACAATAAATATTAGTTACATCAACTGCGGTACATGTAGACCTGAAACACATTCACTTAGTTTTACTATAGATAGACTTGGTTGCAACACAGATAGTTTTACGTATTCTGCTAGTAATGTTTTTGATTTAACTTGGAACTTTGATGATGATTTCAACCCAGGCAGCAATTCTGCCACAGGCAACAATGTACTTCATACCTACACAGAGCCAGGCATCTATAGAACAGAACTTTGTGGTAAAGTACCAGACGCAGACGCTACAAGTAATGATTCATGTCTAGTATGTGTGCAAGTATCTGATACTATCAATTATGTTCCAGACTTTTATCCGATCATCAATTGTATGGACTATACATCTAGCTATACGGTAACGTTTGACAATACTACCAAGATATTTGCTCTTGCTCCTAGCCCATCTTATACTTGGCATATAAATGGAGGTGCAACCGCATCTACATCTACTGATTTCACTACAAGTTTATCTCCAGGTACGTATAACATTACTCTTAAAGTAGTAGGCGTATGTGAGTTTACGCAGAGTATTACCATAGTAGCTCCTACGGCGGCTTCATTCACAGCGGTAGATTCAGTATGTGTGGGTGTTCCCGTACAATTCACCAATACTTCTACTCCTATATTAGGTCTAGATTGGCAATTTGGTGATGGTGCATCTTCACTCTTAAATGATCCTGTGAGAGCTTATAATTCTGCAGGTGTTTACACTACTACACTTACTATTAATAATCAGTATGGTTGTAAGGACAGTGCACAACAGAGTATCACTGTACTACCTAACACATTGTCAGGTACGCTTGTATTATCAGGTCCAGATGAGTTTTGTTTTGGCGATAGTGTAAATATCACAGCTAATATAACTGGTGGTTATGCTCCGTATGATTACTTATGGACTACCATAGAGAGCACACAAACCATTAAAGCTAAGCAAACAGGAAATTATGGCGTAGACATATATGATTCCAAAGGATGCTTCTTAAAAGTGGCTGACACGACTATTCTCGTGAATCCAATACCTAATGCTACTATACTCGGTAAAAATGAGTTCTGTTTCAATAATGGAGAGTATGTATTTGTAGCTTCATCTGCTGTGGGACATACATTCTCTTGGTCTTTTGATGGCGGTTCGTATTTCCTTGGGAGTAACTCGTTTTACCAAGCCAACTCTGTAGGTAGTCATTCTGCTATAGTAGAGGTAACTAATACATTTGGATGCACAGCTAGAGACACATTTAACTATGTAGTAAATGGCTTACCTCCTCTTACTATTGCTACTACAGGTACACTGTGTCAAGGTGATAACAATATACTTGTGGCTAATAGCACCTCTCCTATTCTTGACTTCTATTACTGGAGTACTGGCATAGTAAATGATAGCTTAGTTACACCTATTCCTAATATATACCAAGCTACAGTAGTGGACAGTAATGGATGTGAAAATAGCAAAAAAGTTATTATACACCGTCTTCCTGACTTATGTGGAATGATGACTGGATGCTATGACATATGTGATACGGTGACTTCTTTAAAATGGTATGCACCAATAGGGTATGCATCTTACCAATGGTACTATAATGGTAACCCAATACTTGGAGCTATTACTTCTGTACTTGACGTGCCTTTGCACCAAAGTGGCATATACACTGTGGTTATTAAAAATATCGCTGGTTGCGAAG
>Ga0307994_1000294_pt1 | contig 36729 bp, 54 predicted proteins | sample EllFjometagen261_FD_203171 | JGI IMG/M metagenome (GOLD analysis project Ga0307994, IMG submission 203171) | Marine microbial communities from Ellis Fjord, Antarctic Ocean - #261 | ecosystem: Environmental > Aquatic > Marine > Unclassified | place: Southern Ocean | collected 2014-11-02
TGGCTGGATCCTTGATGACGGCGATGACGGCGCTAGTGCTTTCCTTTATAAAGATGGTGAAATGATCGAGATTCACTCCCTTGTAGGTAAATGGACTTGTATATCAGTTAACAACCTATCTTTTATTTCCGAAAGGCTAGGTGACTTTGCCCTACAGATTGAAGAGTTTGAGCACGATTTGGAACTAAGGGGATGGCCCGATGATGATAGCTGCATACATCCTGAACACGATGAAATCTTAACAGAGTTTGACCAAGCACAAATAAACTGGAGAAATAAAGCATGAGCATCATATTTAAGTCTAAGATAGCAGAGAACTACGATTACCTTAAGCCAGAGAAGGCCACTGCCGCTGTAGCTAAGGTGATAAAGACTGCATTTAGTTTTGGTAGTGGTAAACGCGGCCCTGCTGTTAAGACCGTTCCCCGTGAAACCATAATAATATGGCCTAAATCAGACCTCGCCATACTGGTTAACTTGAGAGCTATTGGTGTTACCTATAAAGTATGTGGCGTAACTCTTGGTAGGTCAGCTAACTCATGCGGTAGTGCTATCCAGACGAATAACCTTTATAGTGCTGTCCAGACTAGACGAGACCAACTAATTAAAGAGGCATTAAATGACACTTAAAGAGAAACTACTGATTCAGAAGAAGCTGGATTATGTGAAGAATGAAATAGCTAATTACGAGCATGCTGTCAAAGTAGGCAAGAACCAGACGTTCAATACCTACAATGAAATGCGTATAGCACTATTAAATGAAGAGCTTAATTCTATTTTAGCTTGAGGCCACCAAACTTGCCAGACATCAGCTTGGTGAGCATACCCCTCATACCGAACTTAACAACGTAAACACCAATAACTAAGTACTGATACCATTCAGGCATAGCAGCAAATGATTCAAATGCTGCTGTTATCTCTGTTTGGTAGCCAAGGAATGATGCCGCTATAGGAATCAGCAGCAAGGCTATCATAATCTCATCTAAGAAAGACTTATCCATCTGCTTCATGGCTACCAGATCTAGGTTAAACTCTTGAGTCTGACCGTTATCTGCTAGCTTGTTAGCTGCCCGTACACCTGCCACTTTAACGTCAGCTTCTGCTTGTACGCTTATGATGGCTGCTGCTTGCTTGGCCTTGGCAATGTCATTCTTGCCGCTCAAATAGGTCTTGCCTAGATCAGCTATTGGCCCAACGATTGATGAGAAAATACCCATTTAATCCTCCAGTTCAAAGTGCGGCATATCTTGCCACGACTTCCAAAGCCCACCCCACTTCAACTTGTACCCTAGTTGGGCCGAGGCTTGAAGCATTGCGCTAGCGGCTAGAGCTAGGTGGATTGTATCCCAACTGGCTTTGCCGTCAACGTAAGCGTACAGGTCAAGTGCCTTGCCTGTTTGGTGGTATGATTTGTTTGTACGTCCGTCAGCCTTAGAGACTCCTGATGCGAACAATTCGGCTTGATCTTCAGCGGTGCGCAGGCCACCAGTAGAAGGAATACCGAAGTCAATATTGGATATAGATATTGCAAGGTCACTTATCTCTATTAAGCGAGGGTCTACACCTGCACGATTGTTTAATGAGTTCTGGCCTAATCTAAACATTACTTATCAGCCTTATTATCCAGTTTATCAAATATAGCGCCAAGCATCTTCTTGATTTCCAGCATATCGTCCCTGTGGTCTTCGCGCCTAATGTAATTCCTAGGCAAATCCTTCTCTACCTCACGTATGGCTTCCCACATAGATCTAAGGAACCATCCCGCAACTGCCATTCCTGATGCAACTGCGAAGTTAAAAACGATTTGCTCTTCCATGTGATTCATCTCAATTTGCTAACGGGTTATCTAAGGCCCGTTGTAGCTTTTTGTTTAACCGTGTTTCAAGATCGGTTAGTTTACGTTCAACATCTTCCCGTATTGTATCAGACTTCTGCACATAATCCTTCTGTAGTTGATCACGCTTACTTTCAAACCTACCATCAGCAGTGTCTATAGTAGCCCTGACGTCACTCTCTATACCTGATATATCATCTTCTACCTTATCGATGATCTTCTCTTGGCGGTCAATGTCGTCACGTATGGACTGCTTTAAGTCCTTGATGGTGACGTACTGCTTCTCTGTGTTCTCTTTAATCGAGGAGATTTCATCCTTTACTAAGGCAATGCCTCTGTCTATGACCGCGAACTTGTTCTCCATTATAGCAATGCGCTTGTCGTAATCTGAGAGGTCTGGAGTAACGAACTCATTGATCCTAGCTTCCATACTAAGGTAGCGTTGATACGCCTCAAATCCACCATACAGTCCACCTACGATAGTACCAATAAGTGGTACTATGAGTAGCAGCTTACTGCCACCTAACTTAACTCCACCGTACTCTATCTCTGCCATACTATCCGTCCAACTGTAATCGTCTAAGTGCGTTTAGTTCAGTCTCTAGCTTCATGATCTCAAGACGCTTCTTGTGTAGTTCTAATAGGTACAACGTATTACAGTTGATCCTCTCCTCAGGTGCATTCAAAGGCATGATGATCCTAGCGTACACTCCAAGGTCTTTAGATTTAGGAGATGAATTAGATGAGTCAAATATACTAGTAGCATTGTTAATGATACCGGTCATACCAAACTCTAGGTTGATCGTACCGCCTATAGCGTTAGAGCAATCCAGGTCACCTGCTTTAAACTTATCTGACTGATAGTTGTTACCACTGCTAGGTAGTTGCAGAGAAAGCGAATTACTCGCAAGTACAGTAGTGCTGAGCATCAGTAGTCCCAGAAAAACAGCATATGCCAGAAGTATGAGCTTACCCATTACTTAACTCTCGAACATATCTTTGATGATACTGTAGTACCGTACTGTAGTTGTGACACGGAGCATATGTACTCAACAGAATCTAATGACAGCTGACTTACATATACGTCAAACGATACTGTATCTAAGTACCTCATAGGGATCACCGTATATTGTGATACGAATGGGATAGGCTCCCACTCATCTGTAAATACCCCTATCTCATAGTATGAGACATCCTTTCTCTTGTTGAATATCTCCAACGTAGTGACGGATATACCCACCATAAACGATTGTTTAAAGGTAGGGTATGTAGGTGTCATGTCATGTGAATACACAGGGGTACTGAGTGTAACCACTATGAGATAAAACAGTACTCTAATATTATTTAGCAATACACTCAGCCAATACAAGTGCCGTATAGCTACCACCAGGGAATGACTTACTGCCACCGTACACTGCAGATGCTTCAGAAGAGAACCATGTAGATCCAGCGATAGTCAGGTCGTACTGGGTAGTAGAACCGTATAGGATCTTACCTGTCTCATACGCAGTCATACCAGCATCAGTAGTTTTAGTAACTGTTGTAGAACCAGTCCATGTTACCGCATCATTTAATGTAGGGCTTGAGATGAACGCAGTAGGAGTAGTTACCTTAGCTGTATACGAATCAGCCAGAGTTACGTCATATCGCACAATAGGTACAACACCACCGTCAGCAGAAGCTGTACTTAGTTTACCGGGTAATGGGTTACCAAATACACCATTAGTGTCAGTTGTGATAAGACACCTAGTCTGAACATTACCCACTATTGGGGTCTCTGTTGCATACGCTGGTGAGCAAGATGCAAGTGCTAGACTTACTATTAGTAACTTCTTCATGTGCTATTCCTTTGGTTCATACTGCATACCCACCATTTTGGTGTGTAATATTTGCTGTGCCAGTCCTGCTCTAGCGCCTTTCTTGTTATCAGGCAGGTTACCTCCATCGAGAACAACTGTCTCTTTGTAGACACCACCTGCTAACTTCTTATCATAATATGGATTCATGTTACTGCTTCTAGTTAAAGCATACATTAATAGGTTTTGGGATATAACGTTAGCAGAGAGTACTGAATCATCCACACTGCTTAGTATCTTCTCTAATCTATCACTGTCTTCATCCTCGTCCTGCTCTTCATCTTCTTCCAGATCTGCCTTCTCTTCCAGCACATCCGTAATATTCTTGTCGTCCATTGGGTCATAGACAGTATCGTCAATCTTACCCATCATACCTAACACTGCATCAGTGTAACCAGGACATGAAGGATCTGACATAGGGGTTAAGCAATCGTTATTATACTTATAGCTATAAACTACATTAGCATCAACCACTGATCCAGTCCCTTCAACATCAATAGAACCATCACCCCATAACTCTATAGGTAGGTTATCTATGACGAAGCCCTTTGTAATAGGTATACCTCCCGGTAACCCACTCCAATCATCTGTCTCAGAGAAGATGTATCCTCCTCCTACCTTCTTGTTCCTAACATGGACTACCATGTCATCTTCTGTATTCTTTACAGGAGTGTATTGGTAGAACACACCATTGATTCTCATACCTCTTTGGTTACTAGGGCCTATACCGTTCATACCCCATGTATGGCCTGCTCCTGCCATGTTACCGCTAATCCCATACAGATACTCACTGTGAGCACTTGTAGCGTAGAGAGCTAGCAAGGCCACTACAGCGAGCTTCTTCATAAGAGTAGCAACAATCCTAGTAGAGATCCACCTAAGCCAAGAAGGAACCTTTTGGTACCATCCTCTTCCATTGCTTCAGGTTTAGGTACTGCACCTTCATCGTTCTCCCAAGCTATCTTAGCATCAGTACCTATAATACCGTTATAAGGGCAAGGAGTGCCTGCCATTATCATAGCATCAAAGACCCTAAGGTCTTGGCATAGGACTGATACTGCAGCTACCTTCATACCCATGTCGTACAGTGTCTTAGCATTCTTCAATCGTTCACAGTTAAGGTCACGAGTTGTAGTACCTGCTGAGATACCTAAGATCTGGGTTTGAACTGCACCTGCCACTCCGACTGTACATGAGTCAGAGTTACTACCACCAAGGGACGGTGATATGGCAGAAGGAGGAGGCGACTTAAGTGTTGTAGTGACACTACCTGTCGTGTGGACTGTACTATTAGTAGTAGAGTCCGTCACAATAGGTTCAGCCATAGCTAGTACAGGTAACAATAGGATAATCCATATAATCTTATTCATTAGACGGTTTCAGCCATTTTAGTTAACCCTGTTTAGTAATAATTAACGCTTATCTAGATTTGTGTAACAGTGAATGAACTGGGATTATAGTACGTAGCTCCGCCAGCGCCTACGGTTCCAGAGGGGCCGTAATTTCCGTTTGGAGCAGCAGCAGCAGCAACACCTGAAGCTCCATAAGAACCTCCAGTTCCCCCACTGTGACTAGATCCACCGCCAGCGCCCCCAGCCGTCAGTGTTCCATCACTGCCAGAGTAACCTGAAGAGTTAGAGCCATTTCCACCCCAACCATTATCTCCGTTAGGGGCACCGCCACCACCACCATTACCGCCTTTTCGATAGTAACCCCAACCATTGAAGTATGATACTCCACCAGTTGAACCACCACCACCACCACCACCACTTAAGATACCGTTGTTGTCTATCGTAACTGCGTGCTCTACATGTATAGCTTTACCGCCTGCTTCAGCAACCTTGCCAGTACCTTTTGCCCAGCTTGATGTAGAATTACCACCATGCCCACCTCGACCACCACGGCCTAAGATCTTACCGTTATTCTGGATGGTGAGGCTCGCGGCCCAACCTGTTCCAGTTTTAAGGGCGTAGTTGGACACACTTGTAGCAACTAATACAGCCCCAGAAGGAATAACCACTAGTACATCTCCACCCTGAGCTATGCCCAAAGTGTCTAAATCTACATTTGTATGCGTAGCTACTGAAAATGTATAAACAGTTAAAGCTGAGGTTCCGTGGAAGTGAGATAGACTGATGGAACCACTTGATGGAACTGAGTCTGACCCATAGTACTCTGATATCGAGATTGGGTTACTGCCTCCGAACTCGGCTTGTATTTGAGATAGGCTTATAGCGCCTGAAGATGGTAAACCCATTACGCACCCCCTATTAGAGCCTTAAGTTCATCTATCTGAATCTGTTGTTCTTTCATGCCCTCAATAAGTAAGGCGACTAAGTTACCATAAGCTACTGAGTAGTGGTCATCTTCAGTTCCAGCCATACTGTTAGGGCCGCCTGTGACAGCTTCAGGGAGTACTTTAAGCACCTCTTGAGCTATTACGCCTACATGTCTGTTAGTTGGGTTGTGGTTGTAAGTTACTGCCGCTTCTTCAGGGGTTGCTAGTTCTTGGTCAGTCCTGTCGTAGGTGTAACCGTTGAGTTTCTTAACCTTGTCAATAGCGTTAGGTATTACTTCTAAGTTCTCTTTTACACGTATGTCTGAGTACGCAGTAACGTTACCCGAAGTCCAGATATTAGTACCTAGTGCAGCCTTACCACTACCGTTCTGGCACCAGACCATCATATGGCCACCTGCCATAGAGCCTCCAGTTCCATTATTGGTGTGCTTATAAGCTAGGCCGTAAAGGTTACCGAAGTTACTGCCTGATGCGTGATTACGGTAAGCTGAACCCATCGACCATATTTGATCAGTCTTACTGGAACTATAACTACCAATCATACTCTGGTTACGTGTGGTAGATGTACCTATAAACGAACCAGTATGAGTACCGCCAGCCTTAGGCATAGCGTTATTAGCTGTAGTCGTTGTAGACGTAGGTGCGTAGCTATGCGTATGTGAGTTCTTAGTAGACCCTTGATTCAGTATGTGAGGTGCCAAACTAGCTGGTGTCATATACCTTATGTAGGCATCCTGTGAGCAATATATCCTAGTAGGTGTACTGCTTGTAACCCCAGAGACAGTGTTAATCCAGCCTGCATCAATGTATCCGCTACCGTTGGTACGTACTACTTGGTTAGCTGAACTATTCACACCAGTACCTAGTACAAGACCATCTAAGGTTCCCGCATTCAAACCACCAGAGCCATTACCATCAACTGTCTTAAGAGCTGCAAGTAACTGTGCTGCTGACTGATCTGCTGTTGCGGAAGCTTCAATACCATTCAACTTATTATGATCAGCAGTAGTGAAGTTATGTGTGGTTAAACCACCATCACCTACTGAATACGTAGTATTAGGCCAAGACCTATCATAAGCAGCTTTAACCGCTGTCTGAGATGCAGAGATAGCTGCGTTAGTTGTACTTACACTGTCTGAGATACCACGCCAAGTATTGGTGTCCGTATTAGTAGTATATGAAGGTGTAGCCCACACTGCGGTACCTGAAGCTGAGTATTTAAGGAACTGACCTGCTGATCCTGCCGTAGGTATATGCTTATTACCTGCTGTTGTAGGGTGAGCATAATTATTAGCAGAAGTGGCTATGCCATCCAACTTAGTGTTGTCTGCTGAGGTAAAGTTAATCTGTGATAGACCACCATCACCAACTGAGTATGTAGTGTTGTTATCAGGTACTACCACAGTGTCAGTAGTGCCATCACCACGATTTAACGTAATAGTATGCCCACTAATAGTCATAGCATCAGCAGCAGTGCTTAATGCTTGGTTAGTAGTCTTAGTTACCTTGGTACCTAAAGCAGTAGTTAAAGTAGACGCATAAGTTGCATCATCATTAATAGCTGCTGCTAGTTCGTTAAGCGTATCTAGGGTACCTGGCGCTCCACCAATAAGATCAGTAAGCTCAGCCTGCACATAAGCCGTTGTGGCCACCTGCGTGGTATTAGTATTAGCTGCTGCTGTTGGAGCTGTAGGTGCTCCAGTTAATGCAGGACTGGCTAAGGGTGCTTTGGTATCTAATGCTGCTTGTAGACCAGTTGTGACAGAAATGGCATGGTTAGCTGGGTGAGTGTACACAGTGTCATTATCAGGAATAACCACTGTCTCTGTAGTAGAGTCGCCACGCTTTAATGTGATAGTGTGCCCTGATATTGATAGTGCATCAGTAGCATGCAACGCCCCAGATTCAGTATCATTAACCACAGATGCTGGTAATGAGTAGTTATTTGCAGATGCCGCAATGCCATTTAATTTATTATGGTCAGCATCAGTGAAGTCATTAGTAGTTAAGCCACCGTCACCTACTGAATATGTGGTATCAATTACTGCTGCTGTAGCATCGCCTGCTGTCCAAGTCTGAACCGCGTTATTACCAACCGCAAAAGCAGAAGCTGTAGATGATTCAATGCCGCGAGTTACGCCAGTTAGAGTCCAGTACGTTGAGTTGTCAGTACGGCCTGTATAGCTTATTGTCTCGATCTTAGTAGGATTCGACAGGCTATCCATGATTGTTAGCTTGCCGCTTATTGGCGGGTCATTATATGGGCTGACAGCCTTGACTACCAATACGCTTGTAGCTGATGATGTTAGTGCTGCGTGAAGGTCAAGTTTTACATTGTTAATAAAGCTCATATTTCTTCCACCGCCAGTTTAAACTCAAATTCTTTTGTACGACCACCAAGTGTTACGATACCCATTGTTATCTTATACACGGATCCATTCACGCCCCCGCTAACCCACACTTTAGGCTCGCTTGTAGTCTCTTGTGTTACGAATGTCGTCAAGCCTGATGGGGTCGATGTGGCAGTTGCCGAAGTAACGGAATCTCCAGCATTGAGCCATTTAGTTAGGTCAACTCCATAGTCCAATACGTCTAAAGGTTGTTGGCTAAAGATATTCATTATGCAGCCCTTTTTAATTCAATTTGCATGGTTCTATTGCTCACTGCTATACGTATAGTACGCAAGTTTCTGGCTTTAATCATCCTGTTTACATAAGGTATGTCAGAACGCCTATAGCTTGGAGCAGGAATATGATCGTTTACAAGGATGCGCTTTGTGCCAACCTCGGTTAATCCGCCCAGGATATCTGCAGTTAATGGCCTATTCCTATATATCCAACCCGTCATTAGACTATTGGCCGCTATTGCACCAATACCTGTAACGACACGGATACCCACGGCATCAGCTTCACCTGAGCCATCCACGGCAGCATCTACAAAAGCTTCCGTATATAGTGAGGCTTGTGCTTCTGCACTACCAGCAACCACCGCGTCAACCATTGCGACAGTGTGAACTGTAGACTGAACTTGCGTAGATGTACTGGCATGACCATGGAATCTTGCAAATCTAGTTAGGTTCGCTGCTGCGAATGAAGCGCCAGCGATATCGCCAGATGATACCTTGTACGCAAAGCCTGTGGCGCTAGTGTTAAGCTCGCCCCATACCGAAGCATCAATAGACGCAATAACATTTACTGTAGCTTCTGTCTCAGCGTCAGCCGTAACCGATGCCCTGATAAAGGATCGATTGTGGCCAGCCGATACAGTTGCACCATAAGCGTTAACAATACCTGAGCCAAACGCTTGAGTATGCACAGTTGAATCAATCGAACTGCTCGCGCTAATAGATCCATCAAACCAAGCAACAGTGTAAGCCTGAGAATTAACCGAGGCTGACGCAGTTACGCTTGAGTTAAGATCTACAACTCTGGTTAGGCTAGCTAAAACATTAGCCACAGCAGAAATACTACCACTCGGTATTGATACCGTATATCCAGCAGCTGTAGCCGATGTCGCACCTGTAATAGATGCTGGGCTATAGACTAAAGTTCTTACAGTCGCAGTAACACCAACCGAACCAGCAATACCAGACGTTACATGGCTTCTAGAGTACAGATTAGCACTAACGGAGCCTGACGCTACAATTGCAGCTGAGGATTCAGCCAACGTATTTACAGTGGCGCTAGTTGCACCACTAGACACTACAGCAGCAGATGCAGAGCTTAAGGTATGACCATCACCCAATACATAGGCAATACCAGAGACCGAAGCCTTTAAAAAAGTCCTTCTTGCTCCTGATGATACTGTCGCGCCAATAACATCTACAGCCGCAGACACATAACTTACTGAATGCGCTGACGCACTAGAAGAAGATGACCCGATGACTTGAGCATCAACCGAAACCGTTGTACGGGCTGTAGCAGATACTGTAGCAGATACTAATATTTGAGATGTTAGCTCTACTCGCCTAACACCAACACCACTAACTGAAGAGGAGGCTGCAATAGCTCCCTCGACAGTACGTATCTTGCTAGAAGATGAGCTGACCGAACACGCACCACTAATGGTCGCACTTAAATAAACTAGCGATACTGCAGGATAACTACCCAGTGCATAACTGTTAAGTGCGCCAAAGTTCATGTTAGCTTAATGTAACCGAAATACCGCCAGATGCTACAGACATAATATCGTCTACAGATAAGGTCTTGGCCAAATCTAATGGCGTATGGTAAAGCAGGTTACCAGCACTTGAGGCATCATAGATACCAATATGGCTGATAGTTACGTTAGAGCCAACTACTGCGGGGAATGCAATAGTACCACTAGACGAAACAGATCCTGCAGCAACAGTGCCGAACGTCATTGCCTGACGAACGTAGTTAGTCCAGCTACACTCAGTGCCAGAACCAGCATCTGTAGGGTCGCTGCTAAATAATGCCAAATATGGAGTGGCTACGTTATAAGCAGTAGCTCCCTTTAATGTAATGTCTAGAAACTTATTTTCTAGGTGGTTCGATAATTCGCTCATGTTCATTCCTTCCTTAATTAATTAAATTTGGGTTACTGTGAAATTGCTTGGGTTGTAGTAAGTCGCGCCTGCTGCACCTGCTGCACCCGAACTACCGTAATTTCCATTAGGCGGAGCTTCACCTGCTATACCAGCGGAACCTACAGCGCCACCATTACCAGCAATGGGAGAAGTTGTTCCACCACCAATTCCTATAGCTGTCAGCGTAGCATCTGTGCCATAACGGCCAGTGCTGTTAGTTCCAGTTCCTCCGATACCTTTAGTACCGTAGGGTACACCGCCACCACCACCGTTGCCGCCAACATAAGCGTTACTTAAGCCAGCATAGTAGGAAACGCCTCCTGTGCCACCACCCCCTGACCCACCGCCAGATAAGGTGCTGTTATTGTCGATAGTTACAGCCGCTTCTATATGTATAGCGACACCACCATCAGTACCTGTTTTACCTGAGAGTCTAGGGTATGAAGAGCTAGAAGCGCCACCATGTCCACCACGGCCACCGCGGCCTAGGATCTTACCGTTGTTCTCAATGGTTAACTTGCCGCTATAGCCAACGCCAGTTTTTAGGGCGTATGTGCTAGTGGTTGAAGCTACTAATACCGCACCACTAGGGATAACAACGCGAACATTGTGATACTTATCAAGGCCAAGCGCGTCTAAATCAACGTCAGTATGTGTATCAACTGAGAATGTATAAACAGACTCGTATTCATAAGTGGTCTGCCATGTTCCAGCAACTTTAGCGTATGCTTTTTTAACCTTAGTCCAAGCGCCTGACACTTTAACTGAGGGAATTGAGCTAACCCATGAGCCGCCGACTTTGACTTTAATACTCAAACCAAACGTCCCCATTACTGCCGCCCGTTGCGGCACTACTGCTAATAGTAAAGTTTGGCTGTCCTAGATTATTAGCATCTAAATCACCGATCACATTCCAAGCGTTATTAGCCCCTGTGCGCTGCTTTAACTTACCTGAGCTAGTGTCTGCCCACCATTGGTACGAAAAGGTTGGGGTCGGTGCGGTTGACCCGCTATTCTGGCTCACAATAGCATCAAGCACGTTGTTTATGTCGGTGCGTACTGCTGCTCCTGACCCGTCTGCTATATCATAATCATGCTGTGACATTATACTGCCTCTTTCCCGTAACCGACTGCCTGCCAGTTAATTGACCTGACAATTCCAGTATCGAGTGCATTAAAACACCGAACCGTGAATCCTGTTCGTAATTTGGAGGTTACCCTAATGTAATCCCCACTATTAGCGTCTTGCATTGTTACTCCAATAACAGGTACAGCCTTAAAGCTGCTACCAAACACCACTGAGGTACCGCCTGATGAGAGTGATAGGTCGTTAGATTTCTCAACCCTATCTGGCATATCTACAGAAACAGAAAGCTCAGTTATGCTTATATTATACGATGAATCTGCATTAGTAACCACTACTCTAAATTGGTACCCCCTTGCATGGTAATCGCCTACTAAAAATGGCACCCAATCTGACCAAGTTGGGCTTGATGATGGATTATCATAGGTTGACCTTAATTGTAAAACTATCACTATTGCATCACTTGACTCACCATCGAAGGTAGGCCAAATGTCTATATTGTTTGTTCTATTATCAATAAGATCAGTAACTTCGGCAACTGATGATTTCATATTTGCAGTCAATCGGCTAGTGTAAGATGCTCCGAAATCAATTGAATTAGAGAATATATAACTACCAGAACCTGCAACTGTTAACCCTCCAGTTAATATAAGCACGCCATTATCTACAACCATATTTGTTTTTGTGCCAGGAAATGATGAGTGTTCAGTCAGTGTCTCTACCGCGTTAAAGTCTACAATGTTTGGCACTGTTGTAGTGGAGAACTTAGCATTTGTGCTAAACCTACCGCCCTCGTCAACTGCCTTAGCCATATAAGTTCCAGCAAGCAAAGGGAGAACTGTGTATGTTTGACTACCAGCTATTGCTTCTCCAATGTCTTGCCCATTAGACCATGCTGCGCCAGAGGTGAGGGGAGTGTGACGTATGCGAACATACCCACCATTAATAACATCCAAATCAACGACTCTAGCCCAAGATATATGACACTGCCCATCCAATGCTCTTATTGTGAAGTTTGACAGATCACTTGGTATCGCAGTTAGTCCAGATATGGTCTTATTATATTGGTAAGCCCAAGCAGACTTTATGGCCATTGAGTTAACAGATCTAACTCTAAAGTCATACCTGCCAGCAGCAATATCCTCCACTCTTGCGCTAAGTGCGCTAGTTTTAGTTATGAACGTAAAGCCAGCTGATCCGTTAATCTTATACTCGGCCTCATAATCACTAACAAACGCATCATTTGGTGCCGTCCAATTGAATATAGCCCTTGTTTGAGTGCCTTTTGAGTTTACTGTCGCATATAGCTCTTCTGTTACACTAAACGGAGTAGGAGCCAAGACACTAAATGGGTCTGGGAGATTCGTATCAGGTATATTATCTGCTTCAGTTTTAAGCGACCATGGGTAGATACTATCTTGGTGCTCGATCAGATCTACAGACACGGCTCCTTCTGGTGACAGACCCAAATTAACGACACGGAATGGCTTATTAGACCAATCAGGGGTGCTATGGGTAACTCCTACAACCTGACCAACAACAACATTAAGTGCCTCACTTGTAGCATTAAAGCTAACAACTAGGCCATTACGAGACCTATTTAGGACTATCTCTGCAATGTCTAACGCAGTATATTTGCTTGTTATTGTAGGCAAGACTATCCTGCTCTCTAATACCGTACCACCATCTTCAGCTAAGTAAGTAGCCTCTAGTGCAGATCCTGAAAGTGGATACTGAACCTGATCCTCTTGCCAGTTAGCTAGAGGGTTGGTGTAGGTAGCTATAACCCTATTAAACTTGGTCTTCTTTGTTTCACTGGTCAAAGAGAAGTTATCAATTATATTGCTCTCATCGAAGGTGAATGTTGAAGATCCTTCATCTTCTATAATTAAACCGTACTGACCATCCTGATAAGGCATAAGGCCTCGCATACCAGAAAGAAGTTCTTTTACGTTATCTAGTATTTTTACGTTAGTGTCTATAACCGCGTTGCATGAGAATATTGGCTGTGCGCTTCCACCACTGTATGGAGTTACAGATTCATCGCATTTAGCTGCTGCAGATGCCACCAATGTGTCATTGATAAAGCTCGTTGGTAGGCCTTTGCCATACCTAGAGTTAGTCATGTAATCTCTCCAGCACCACGCTGGATTAGCACTGTACTCAGTAGTAGATCCAGTAAATATCTTCTTCCCTTGAACTACAGCATTTATAGTTGGCACTGATGAGAATGCGTCAGTGTCCCACTTAAGCCTAACAGCCAAATATGCAGTGCCACGAAGCCTATGAGCAGATGTCCACCCTATATTAGCAGCCATAAATGTAGGGTCTGCGACTTGCGTATCAGTACCTAAATACTTGGTTACTGTCACAAGGCCACTGAACTTGCTATCTGTGGACAGGTCATCATTAAGATAGATATCGCCTATACTGCTAATCTCTCCCTCGCACAGCACAAGTATGATGTATATATACTTATTATCTTCCCCGCTATTAGCTATAAATACGCGGGTGCCACCTACTTTACGCTCTCCGTATATAACTGCTATGGAAGCTACGTTAGAGTCTTTGTTCGCCATCAACCCATTAGCTTGTTCAGCAGCACGTTTCGCTGCCTTCGCCAACTCGTCTGCTATTACATAAGAAACCACCAAAGAAGCTACAAACCAAAAAATCATAGGCATTATGTACGGCCCCATTTAACGTCTTTAATTATCTCGCTGGCAAATTCCATACCTTTGTCCCCGCTAAATGCCGATTGTTGAGAGTTGTCGTTAGTCCTTCGCCCATTAACCCGTTCAAAGTCTGCCCAGTGTGACGCCACACTAATCCTTACCACACTATCTGATCCGCTATCGGCAATATTGAACCCACTTATACGCCCTTCGTACAATATGAACGGTTCGCCAATTACAGCGCCTGTAGTAGTCAGCAAGGCCCGTTTAATGGTTACCCTGCGATCAATATAGTTACCACTAAGAAGTATTGAAATATACGCTTGCTCTACGCCTGACAGGTCAATGTTAATTGATCCTACCTGCAAGTCAGTTGACTCACTAACATCCCCCATTGAGAGTAGGTAGCTGCTTGATACGTAAGTATGGGAACTATCCACTAATTCGTGGCGGTAGTCTGTTAAGTACATGGGCGTAGCAAAGTCTATGTCTACTAAGTGAGCCATATTAAAGGCGTCTTTAGCCAACTCAGTGACAACGTCTGCGTGAATACCGCGACTCATTAGATAGCCTCTACGAAGTCTACTTCGTTACTGAACATCATATCCTTACCCACGCTGTAAGATTGAACATCGTTAGACATGCGTACCGTAAACGGCACCGATCCGTATATTAACTCTTCTGCACCTACCGCGCTAACTAACTCAGGCACAATGCTAACAGCACCAGCGCCAGATCTATCTGCAGTTAAAGCGTACACCTTGTCGTGTCCAGCGAACTTAATGAAGTCTCCTGCCTTGAGGACTCCACTTAAGCCAGAAACCGTCACCGAAGATACGCCAATTGCCGCTGCAGTTGTGGTAACTGTGCCAGTAGCTGTTCCGTTAGTAGTGCTTAACTCAGGCAATATAATCGTGAAGACGCCATGGCGACCTCTTTTACTTGCTAAGAATGCCCACACAGGAGCAAATTCACTACGTGTTAGGGGTGCGTATGAGGCAGTGAACTTCCACTTCTGGCTACCTATCTTACGGCTCTGAATACGCCCACTGAGCGCCTCAGATACCAGAGTAGGGTCAACTGATTCAATACCGACAGCGGTAAATTTAGGGGTTGTTGGATACGTCATTAAGCGACTCCCGCTCTACCGCGATTGTTCATGGCTTGGTTGATTATTCCAACGATTGTACCACGCCTTGAGGCTAGTAGCTGATCGAATCCTTTGGTGTCGTTGGCCTGTATGTTGAAGGTAACATTAACTGCTCTAGCGTCACCGCCCTTCTCCATATCTATGATCTTCTCGTTAGGGTGAACCATGGCGATCTTGCCGCCCTTACCATCTAAGCCACCAGCACGTATGCCATTGCCAGTGAAACCACCGCCTTCAAATGAGGCTAGAGCAGTACCAGCAACCACACCAGCAGAAGCATAACCTACCGCCCTTACTGCAGAAGAAGATGCCATAAAACCTAAGAACCCGCCCAACGCCGCGTCATTTGCTGCCGCAGCTATCGCCGCTTTCTCTGTATTGATTAGGATGGATGATATTGCCAGCACCTTCTCTATAGCGAACATCGCCTTTTGAGCCGCCGTACCTTGTTCCATGGAAGATGAAAGAGAGGCGAACACGCCTTTTGCAGACTGTACGGTCTCTTGGCCTATGGCCTTCTTTGCTTCCAGTAATGCTAGGTCTTTTGCATGCTCTTCCTCACGCCTACGGTCTTTCTCTTCAGACGCTGCAAGCTGTATTGCGCCTATGTCCTCTAAGTACTTAGACTCTATAGCTAACAAAGACTGCTTATATGTCTCTTCAGTAAGAAGCCCAAGCTCGTTATCACTCTCTATTTTATCCCTAGCATCTTCAGCTAACTGACCTACCTGCTTCATTTCACTCATTGCAGCTATTATTATTCGGTGCGCTGCATTCTCGGCAGATTCAGACTTACGGGCATGTGATTCAGCAGCCCTCTTGTCTTCTTCAATTAACCTATCTGCCTCTTCCATTAACGCTGATGATGTTAGTGCTCTATCATTAAACGCCTGATCAGCTAACTTCTTATCCGACCTTAACTTCTCCTCAGCTTGCTTCTTAGCTTCCTTATCCAACCTCTGAGATTCTTTGAGCAATAGCTGGGCTGAATCTAGGCGCTGCTTATTCCTGGCGTCCTCAAGCTTATCCTGCTTCTTCTTCTCTGCTATTTTAGCTAATATGTCTTCTTGCGGTGCCTTTAGCGCCTTCTTGAATCCCTGATCCTTACCAGAGCTATCCCAAATAGCCTCTTTTAACTCACCAGCCTTCCTTATAGCTAAGTCAGTTGCCATTAGAAGTTCTGGTATCTGATTTATATAGGCGTCAAATACAGTATTCCCTTTAATGGTAGAAAGCGCCTTAGCCATTTCGCTAAATTCATCAGTAGGAGTGGCATTTTTTATACTAGATAGGGTCTCAAGTAGTAGTACAGCCTCAGTCTCATTAATCTTAAACTTACCCATAAGATCACCGAGGGCATCGTCAAGATCCCTCAGATCACCAACACTTGCTCTTTCCCCATCAAAATTTAACAGTGACTCTCTAGCGCCTTTTACGCCTGTTTCTAGCCTAACAAGAAGCTCCATTGCTTGAGTTACGTCACTACCCCAATCAATCATATCTCCAGCAGCAACTTCCAACGAGTCTCTTATGGCTTGGACAGAAGCTCTAACAGCGATAGCTGCATTATTTACAGCACTAGCTACTTGTAATTCAGCAATACCTGATGCAGCCCTAGAAAGAGCAAGGTACTCCTCCGTGATGGTGAATACGTCACCCTTACCTGTTTTAAATACCTTATTAAGAGAATCTTGAGCGTCTTTTAGCTCCTCAAGGGCATCCTTAGAGTCGAATATCGCAGGTAAAAGCGCAGTACTAAGAGCAGCACCAACAGCAAGGAACGCGCCTATGATGGCTCCGTGTGGGCCGAAGAGTGATGCTATTTGAGATCCCTGCTGTCCGAAGATAAGCATAGCGTTTTGCCCCATTTGGAGCTGCACTGCTATATCCTGAACTTGATGTCCTACTTGGCCGAAACCGCCACGCATAAAGCGAAGCTGTTTGGTAGTCCCAGACATTTCCTTCTGGGTTTTACGCATACTTGCGTTGACGGAATTAAAAGCGCGGGAGGTTTCATCCTTGGCGCTAATTCTAATTACTGTTTCTGTGGTGCTCGCCATCAAGTTTTCCCCTGTTGCCGTTCACCCTTTATTCTTAGATACGTAAACCAGTGATTGAATTCAGTCACTGTCATATCTAATATGGTCGATAGTGGTTGACCAAGGTGTTCGGCTAAATTGTACATTAAGTATAACTCAGTCGGGGTGCCTTGGTCATCTATCAGTTTTTTTCGCGGTCGGCCTCGGCCTTATCGGGTATAGCTAACACGAAGTTGGCTATACGTGAAACAAGATCTGGATTAACCTTGGTGCGAAGCAGGGTTTTTGCTGCAATATCAAATACTGGCTCCCCTTCTTTATCGGTAACACCGAAAATAACAGAGTAACATAAGTAATCTGTAGTATCGCCATCCGCACGACCAAGCCACTTGGCCTTGTCATCCAAAGTGAGATTCTTCGCGTAAAGCGTAGTATCCCACTCTGGCATTTCTAATGTACGTATTACATGGCTACTAAAGTCCGCAACAGCTACATCAATTAGCTTGATCATATTACGCTACAGTGCCTTGGGTCAAAACGCCGTTACCAGTAAAGCTAACTGAAGCCTTAATGATTTCAGGGTTTGAACCAGTGCGGCTAACACCAGTAACTTGAATTGCACCAGAAAAGTACGCAAGTCCTGTAGTGTTGCCAAGAGGATACATGTTTAGGGTAACCTCATCGCCTTCTTTCAAGCCTTCCTGACCAGTAGTATCAGAAGGATCCCACTGAACATTGATTGAGCCAGACCAAGCTTTTGTGGTGACTTTACTAGTCTCCCAAGAGTCGCCCATAACTGTGTCATTAACTGTATTAGCAGTTGTGTCAACAGACCAATCTATCAACTCAGCGACTGCATTGCTACCAACGTAAACTGAACCGTCATTACCTGTATGGCTAGCCATTTAACTTCTCCAATGCGCCACTGCGCGTTTATTTAAACTATTACTCTACTACTGGCTTTGCGAGCCTTCAATAGACCTGTACCTAACCATTATTGATAAAGTACCTACAGCGATGGGCTGTTCACCTTCAACGCTAAAACTTGAGTCGAATCCCGTTACCTGAGTATCCAGTGCATAAGTGCCACGTTTTAAATCCGTGTACAAAGCTGCCTCTACCTGCTCAGATATTGCATCCAATGTATCATCATACCCTGTTGAGCCTTTGACGTAAATCTCCACACTCATATTCAATGTGTGCTGTATTGAACGCGGTGACCCAGCCGTGGAATAGTCTGATTCCTCGCCCTTTATAAATATACCTAGAGCTGGCAGCCTATCCGAAGTTAATGGATAGCTTTTGGATTTAAATACATTAGATCCTGTCGTAGATAGCCCTGTTAGGGTAGTAACTACGTTATCTCTGATCAACCTACGTAAATGCGCCATTACTTCAGCTCCAGAGCCAATTCAGTCATACCATTGCCATCGGGCATAGTTATACGGACGTAGTAGTCAACGCCTCCAACCTCTAGTTCATCACCATTAGATAGGCCGACTATGTCGCTGCTCTGGCAAAAGAATCTAGGCTGTGACATTGCAAACGCAGTACCACCACCACCATCATCGTCAGAGTAATAATTGTCGAATATACCAACAACAGTACCCCTAGACCAGTTAGCAGTTACGCCAAAGTCTTGTAGCAATAGTAGACGCTCCGCCGATGTCTCTACTGCCACTATTTGCTCTTGCGGGAACGAGTCTTAGGCTTTTCGGAAGATACTTCCAATCCCATAGACCTGTTTTCCGTCTTTGTCTTTGGTTCGTCCTTATGAGCGATAACACGACCCATAGAAACTAAAATCTTTGCGGTATCTATACTAATCTCAGTAATAGAACCAGCTCTAAATGTCTTACCTGCGATTACACAACCGCTAATTACTTCATACTTCATAACAATACTCCAAAAATAAAAGGGGGCGTTTTACGGCCCCCTATCTTGGCTATTAGCCATCGTTACCGAAAGCAAAGCTTTGAGCATGACGTACTGCTACGTCTACTGACTGCAACGCAACGATACGGATCGTACCAGAGGTGCTGTGAGTATACGGATCAACAGTAAGGTCAAGTCCGCCGAATAGGCCAATCAACAAGTCGTTGAAGTTACCGAAGTACATGTTGCCTGCCGTACCTTGGTTAGACACAATCGCCTTATAGCCGTTGATGTCACCACCACCAGCTACAAACTGAGCCGTACCAGAAGCCTTCTCAGTGGTCTTTAGAGCACCGTTCATTGCAGATGGTAAGATGTAGGCTAAGTTACCCATAAGGGCGTTGTCGTTAGCAATTGCAGATTCTAAGCTTACTGTTTCAGCAAACGTAGGGTTAGCAGCAGCAAACGCAGTAACTGTGTTAACACCAGTAGTATTCAAGATACCAGTTGGCTGACCGCTAGATCCAGAACCTTCCAAACCAGCTAAGTCGATGGCAAGTGCCAAAGCTTGTGCTAGATCGTCACGGATCAAGTTCTCAACGTCCATGCTTGACTGAATCAATAGCTGGCGGGTTACGTCAGTAAATGCGCCTAAAGTCTTAGGTGTTAAACTAACCTGACCTACAGTCATTTCGCTTTCAGTGGCAGCGCCACCTTCAGTTGCGATCCAAGCAGCAGTTGCAGCAGCAGTCTTCTTAGGAATCTTAACGTCACCAGACAAACCACCTAGTACACGGGCACCAGCCTGCATAACAGAAGATGAGTTGCGTAGAACGTCAATGAAGTCGCTAGCACGGAAGTCGTCAGTGAACAATTCTGATTCATCAGAAGAGTTCAAGTCACGTTTCTTCCAGTTGCGCATTACTTCAGCAGGAAGCATGATGCCTTGTGCAGTGCGACCATAGCTTTCAGCAGCAGCGCGTGAACATTCAAATTCAAATGCAGCAGCTTCTTGAGCACGGCGATCAGTTGGGTTAGCAAGAGCGTGGATAGCGCGAACTAGAGAGAAGCGTTTAACTTCTTCCTTCTTCATGCCGATGTCCTTAGCTTCTAAGCCGCGAGTAGAACCAACACTCTCTAGTAATTCACCACGGAATTCTTCGATAGTAGTTCCATCAGCGATAGCTTTACGAGCCATATCACTCTTGTTATGTCGGGCACCTAGCTCAACAATTTGTGCTGCGTTACGTTGTGCGGATTTCATGGCGTCAGCCTTCACCGCTTCAATATCAATCTCGGACATAGTGTCCTCCTTAAATGAAGTTTCTATAATAGGTATGGGTGAAGGTTCGCTAGATCGACCAACTCCGACTGTCACATCGGCGGGGATAGATACCAAACTTGCTTCGACAGGTCGCCAAGATACGGCGCGATAAGTTGCCTCATCGTCTTTACCGCCTTTACTAACCATCTTTAATTCGTTGATACGGTAACCAACACTAATATTAGCCTTGATACCATCTACAACATCAGTAAATGCTTCTTTAGCAAGTACACCTTTTCCAAAGCGCACTGTCGCCCGTAGTCTTCGGGCCGAGCTATCCAAGCTTACAGATTCTATAACACCAATTTGCTTCTCTGGATCGTGATCCAATAGCAAAGGGGCGCGACCTGATGCCAAGAACTCCAAATCAATAGATTTCTTAGAATGGTCTAATATTTCATTACCGAAGTAACGTGATACAGGCTCTTCACTGGAAATAGCAATTTCAACAGTACGTGAGTCCTCATTAATGTGATCAGCCTGAGCAACACCAGCTCGATGCTGCACAATCGTAGTGTCGAAACGCTCTTCTACAGTGTCCTCGACTACCACTTCTTCAATTACTTCTTCGGAACGGATCTCTTCGACCACTTCCTCAGCTATTTCTTCGCTCATAACATGCTCCTAAAGGCATTTAACCCGATTCTACCATTTTTTAGTCATCATCGGTAATATCTGGCGCTACTTTCTCTAAATTACCGCCAAATGGCTCCATTGCGTACTTAATACCGAACTGTGAGGCCAAAGCCTTGTCACGTTTGATCTGCCCAAGTAGCTCCTCAACGTCCTTACCATACTGACTAGCGACATCATCTAACGACAATACACCATTCTTCAGTCCAGTAACTGCTGCGTTCATCTCCTTAAGAGGATCAACCCAGCTCCAAGCACGGCCTCTGAACTGAGCAGCGTCTGCAAAGTGGTCAAACCGTGATACAGGAATACCTAAAGTGCCCATTTCCATTGAAGATCCAAGCCAAGCCTCAAATACAGGCCTAACTAAGTGAGTAATCAGGAATTCTTGCACGTTTTCGTAGTAATCTCGCTCGTCTAACGCGCCTTGACGGATAGAACTGTAGCTCACTCCCTCTAAATCACCAGATAATGATGGGTAACTTGGCCCTAAGCCTACAGCTACACCCTTTAGGACAGCTTTATGGAAGCCATCGAACTCATTGTTAGGGTATTGCGGGTCAAATGACTTAAAGTCCACGCCAACAGGTAGTTGGTGCATAGTGCCTGGTTCTACTTCCATAATAGGAATATCTTCAGCCATATCGTCTGGCACGAAACCATCACCGCCTGAAGAGGTGAAGAAACCCATCTTAGATGCGCCAATACGGGCATTTACAATAGCTGCCTCACGTAAAGCGCCTAACTGATTCATTGCCGCCATCGATGCAGTCAACCACGGCTCACCGCGAGTCTGACCTACGCGAGTAGGCTCAAGCAAGTGGATAACTTTATCGGCAGTGACGCGAGTGTATTTCTCTTTAACAGTCATTGAGGAGAAGTTGGCATCGCCAGGATGTGCCTGAAGGAAGTAATACGCAATAGGCTTCTTGAACTGGTTAAGCTCAACACCCATACGGATCTCATTGCCACCTTGAGCTTTGCGATTAAAGGCAACATCTACCTGATCAGACTCTACGAACTCAAGAGCGAACGAATCATGGAAGCTTGCACCACGGTGCTTGATAATAAACACTTCACCATCACGGGCCAGTGTCTCGGTAGCCAACTTCTGTACATCGATCCATGATAGCTTACCATCTACCGTACAGTTACCTAACCTGCACCATCGGGCAAACTTAGACTCAATTAGCTGGTTAGCAGGCTGATCCAACTTAGTGTCGCCTCCAAATGCCCTAACCTGAGTATTAAATCCATTCTTACCAATGACGTTGTTGCGTAGTAGCTTCATATACCGCTTGGCATACTCGTTATTACGAACCAAGTCCCTTGAGCGAGACCTTAGCTTAGGTAATGCTGACTGCAGTTCACTGTCTGCACTACGCTCTGAGGAACCGAAACTGGATGAAAACAACCTTGATGTTGCCGCACCTGAGTAATTTCGTACTCGTCTAGGTTTAGCGTCTGTCTTTGTACTGCGGAATATGTCTAGAATTCCCATTAGAATCTTACCTTAACAGTTGCGCCACCTTTGCGGCCTTGTTTAGCATTAGATACTGCTTTTTCCCTAGCAGCCTCATTTCGGTAGTAATCTCTGGCCTGCAACATCTCAGTAAACGTCAGTTTAGTTAGTGACCTACCCGCAATGGAGTACTGAGCCACATCAGAGTCTGCTTTACCAGACAACAATGACTCGATCTTACCAAGCATGATAGTTACATGAGTACGGGGATCTTCTTCTGAGTCTAGGTCAGCAAGCACAGTGAATGTGCCTCGGCCTACAACAAGTCGCTCGTTATCAGAGTTGCGAAGAATCTCCAACTGCCACTGGTAATCACCCTTGGCGTAAGCAGATGAAGCGGAACTGCTAATTGCAGCCACATATGCCGTCATTACTGTCTTGAACTCATTGTCACCGCCTAGTGCGGATCTTGCAATGTATGTTGCAGTATATAAAGCTGCGGGATAGTCACTCTCTAAGTCAGTGCGCTTCCACTGAATGAAGTCACCGACAACAATATCTTTAGGTTCGCCTTCGGGGGCATTTGCTACATCGAACGCGTTAGCCATATATTATCACCGCCATGAATTAAGGAATCCACCCTTGGTCTTTGGCACAAACGGTTTACGTGGGGCCGAATACTCTTCAGGTACTTTCTCAACATCAGACTCAACCGCTTCTTTTTCATGACGATCAGCCATAGTGTTGACATTTATATTCATAATAGCATATGCAGCGAGTGCGTACACCATGCAATCCAAAGCTTCGTTCCTTGGACGTATCTTTTCAAACACTCTTTTAGAGTATCCACGGTGATATCGGGTGACAATCTTCTCTGCAGTGAGCTGCCTGAAGTATTCATTGTCTAAGGTATCATTGAAGTGAATATATCCTGGCCCCTCTTCAGCGATGCGCAACCGAGAGAACAACAAGTCCTTAACCGTGTTTACGCCAATAGGGAATAGTGGGCACCGTACAGTGTTATTCTTAGACGGTTTACCCGCTATCGCCCTGCCCTCACCACCAATACCCTTGATAGCGAACACTCTTCGCCCATAGTTCTTCTTACAGTAAGAATACACCGAGTTAGTGAAGTGACCGCCTGAGTCAACGCAAGTGGCTCTAATTCCCATATCCCTGCCAGAAGCAGTCTCATACCTAGCAAACAGGAATGAATCAAGAGAAGTCCATAACTGAGGAGTCGAGGGGTCGCCATACAGTGTCTTATGGTCAATCACCCATGATTCGTCATCACGGCCCCAGCCAATCACTGACAGTTCAAGTCGGTTATCCTGTACGTCAACGCCACAGGTAAGGAACACCACATCGTCTGGCACGTACTTCATCTCTTCACGGCGCTCATACAGCAGATAATCATCTACGGTCTCGCCCTGATCTTCCCAAGTCTCGCCTAAGTATGTATTAGTCCACACTCGCAATTGCTCAGGATTCTTCTTAACCAGCAGAAAGTCCCTAACTCCATCAGGCAATGGTGTCCACGGTGAGTTAAGTGCTGATATGGCAAATCCAGCTACACCCTTCATCTCCTTAGTAGCATGCCATTCGCCGTTACGTATCCCCCACACTCTGTCAGCGTCAGTCCATAAGACAGCGCATTCCTCACATTCGTACTTAGCGGTGTCAGGGTCATCGTCAATCCACTTTACGTTCTTCCACTTCATCACCTGTAGATGCTCGCAGTGCTTGCACGGTATGTAATACTTACGCTGGTCTGAGTTTTCGTATGCGAACTCGATTCGACTGTTGCCTTTGTTGGTCGGCGTAGACACCATCACGATCTTACGGTTCCAGAAGGTAGCCGCACGTTTCCTTGCTAGCTGAATAGGGTCACCCTCTGATCCAGCACTAGCGGGATAGCGATCCACTTCATCGCAGAGTACTAATCGTATCGGACGACTCGCCAAACCTGAAGGTGAGTTAGCGCCCACTATCGATACAGAGCCACCAGGGAATAGCTTGTGCAGAGTTGTGTTGCCAGAATCACGCGAACGAGCTTCGTTAACCTTAGCAGTTAGACAGGGCGTAGATTTAATGAGGCCGTTGGCTACACGATCCTTAGAGAATGACTGTGCCATATCCAGCGTAGGCTGCAGAACAAGAATAGGACTCGGATCGTGATCCATGTGGAAGCCGATGATATTTAAGATAGCCTCGGTCTTGCCTAACTGAGCTGCCGCCATCACTACTACTTCAGGTATGGTCGGGTCAGAGCAAGCATCCATTATGCCGCGCTGGTATTCCGCTCTCGATGTGTACCACCTGCCAGGCTCGGCACTGGTTTGAGAGTCAAGGCGTCTTTCTTGATCGGCCCACTGACTTACGCTTAATTTTGGCGGTGGCTTTAGCACTTTCAGCGTGTTCAGCAACATCTGTTGTGGGGTCATAGCTCGATAATTCCTCTAGTGCTTCGTTGATCACATCTTCCAACACTGACTTACATCCTGCAGTGGTTGTCTCTGATGCGAGAACGGGTGCTATCTTAGATGGCAGTGCTAGCAACTTGCCTTTTAGTGCTACCAGTACGCCTTCCCATTCTTTTATAACGTCCTCGGTTGGCATCAATCTACCATGTATGGTTTCTAGGTGCAGTTCTGCCACTTCGGCTTCAGCGTTTACCTTCCTTGTTCTAGCTTCGTCATACGTTGATCCTACTTTAACGCCACCTGTCGATCCTGTGGTCTTTTGATAGGCCATATTTCCTCCAACAATAGTTGAGTACAATTATACATAAAAATTAGGCATTTACTATGGTGAATTAGGTTTTGGTTATTATGTCGCTAAACTTAACGCGAGGTGCGAAATGACCCACGGGCCTCAGCCCCCAAAGAACCTAGCTCTTTTTGACTCCATCGAGGTGCCTGGCTGCCCCCTCACAGGCCGTCCTAGCCCCACCCCACGCAAAGTATAGGCATAACTATTGCGTCCCTTACACGCCCATACAGGAGGACAAACATTAAGTATCACGCATACTGCATGTAAACACTTGGCACAATTCTTGCCAATCATTAGATAAATTCATGTAGTCCTGGCGGCCCTCACAAGCTGCAGGCATAGCGTATTAGCTACCCCACTACAGGGATATAGTTGGTGGTATTGATCGTCTAACCAGCTTAATGAGTGCTAGGCATTTATAGGCGCTAGGGCCAATAGATTAGAGGGGGGCATATATAACGGAATATATAATATAATTTTTAGGGGATTGCGTGGCGTTGCCATGGATCTAGGTAAATATGGGGCGCTTGGCGCGTGGATCTATAGCGGCGCATAAACTGCAGGCATAAAAAAACCCGCGTATTAGCGGGTATTGTGTGGCGTGGTGGTGGCTATCCTATGAGCAAGGCAAGGCCAAAACAAATAGAGACCATTGTTAACGCGCCGCCGATTTGAGCGAGCGCGCTTCCATATATATCCTTGTCACTATACATCGCATTCAGCCCCCGCATTATCTAAAGCCTCATTGATCCACGCCATGGCTGTACATATGCCCCCCCATTGATCGTCATGGTGTTCTATGCCTTCAGGTATCAACAACTCCCGCGCCGCGTGTAAAGCCTCCCACACTATGGCTTCAGCTTGAGTTGTATCAAAACTTGATAATGGCCCCTTAACTATAGTTTTAGTCACTGTTATTCCCTCAATATTATATTGCATTGCGCGCCCCTCATTATGATTCATAAAACCACCACTCTTTGATTCATTGCGAAATAAAACCACGTCCCCGCATATGCTATCGGCTCTAATAAAACCGCCGTACGCGTTGAACGCTTAAGCCATTTATTGCCGCTGCTATTAAACTCAGCACCAACCTTTACCCGTTTAAACTCTATACGGCGCATTATAGATCCCCTGCTAAATACTGCTTTTGTTCTCTATAGGCCGATATTTCCCATAGCTGGAATATTTTAAACCCGCCGAAATAATCAGCCGTTACACTTGCCACAACATCGGCCCACGTTTTATCGGTGCGTGAGTCGTGCCAAGCCAAGAATATCGCCCCGTCATCATTCTGGCACCTGCAAACGCACTCACCATCCCACGGGCCAAAACAATCTATTACACTGCTTTGTGTATCGCTTTTAACGCTTATAGTTTCCATTAATATTCCTCGCCTTCCATTTGTTCCGTTTCCGATTCATGGCGCGCCCACAATTGTTCCCAATCTGCAGGCGTTAACAAACCCATTATTTCGACTAACTCTAACAACTCAGATTCGCGCTGCAGTAGCTCAAGATATGTTTTATCAATTAATACTTTCATATTAAACCCCCTAAATTATCGTTTAAGCCGCTATAAAAACGGATTGATTGGCAGAGCGTACAAAGCCGCTTGCATCGCCTATAGCGTCACCCTTTGCGCGTAGGCCTACAATTACGCCTTGTTTATCGTCTGGCCTATAGTCGGTTTGATCCCCGTCAATAACGGGAATAATAACGCCGTTTATTGTGTGTTGACTTGGCAGCGGTTGGCCTCGCTTTGTATCGAATACGACCGCCACGTTATGGCCTCGTATGGCCTCGCTTGCGGCTAATTGATCATTGCATTCTGATAAACTAAACGTGAGGGAATAAAAACTAGGCGTGGTTCTATTTGGCAGCTTTGTATAGTCGTAAAATTTAGCTGCAGGTACCGCCGACTTAATAACATCAATAACGCTCATTCGTACGCCAACAAACTCAAGCTTTACGTTTTCCCATTTGATATCGCTAGTGGCGTTAAATCTAAATGCAATCGCCATGCTTTGTTTTTCCGCCTTATTACGCGCCGCTATAGCCTCTTTGTATAGAATGGCAATAAATAGCGCCCTATCATTAAAATATAAGCGGGTTTTGGCGATACGTGCAGAATTCTTGCCAGACATATACGCGGGATTGCCTGCAGTATGCAAACAAGCGGCCTTACAACCTGCAGAAGCCATGGCGCAAGTATTAAACCCGCTCAGATCTGCAGGCGCTAAATGTAAAGGGAATGTTAAAACGCCGTTTTCCTTGGCGTTCTTTGCTACTTTAGGATTGCTTAATGGATCCGCTAACAATGCCCCCTTTACGCCGTGCAAGTCACGCGCCAAGCGCATCAATGCGGCCTTTGTTAATAGGTTGTAGGTATCGAACTGGTTTAATTGCGTACGTTTTAACATGGTATAAACTCCTAGATTTTATTATTTAGATACTGAACAAGTGCCAGAAACGCGGATAATATCGGCACGTTCCACGCCTTGCGATATCCAATGCGCTATACATACGTTTTCGGCGTCATAGTTAGATTGATGCATATTGAAGTTAACTGCAGCACTAACAGCAAATAGGCCTAGTGCAATAATGATCAAAACGCCTAGTACTGCTTTAGCAATAATCAAGCTAGTAGGATTAGCAGCGCGGCGCATTCTATCGGCGTTTCGTAGTCTAATTATTGTTCGGGTTTTGTTGCTCATAATTCAGGCCTTCTTTGTTTGTTTACTTCAGTAAGTGCATATTAGCGCCTATTGCTAGTTAGTGCAACAAAATATTAAACAATATATTAAACAAGTCTAAATGAAACGGGGGCGCGTAAATACCACGCAAGCCAAACAAAAGGCAATAAATAAAAACGGGCCATATTATTTGGTATTTATTTAACTATAGGGATTTTAGGCGGGTTTAGGTCGATGCCTGGACGAAACGCCCATATAGCTCACGCTTAGAGCATTTGGTATATTAGACTAGTTGAATACTGGTTAAAATGTGATCAAATGTGACCCAAATGGGGTCAAATGGACACCCATGGGATAGCCGTGGGATAGCCATGGGATAGCCATGGGATAGTAAAACGCCCATATAGCTGAGGATTGGGGGATTTGGGCCAGGATTCTACGGAACAATCACCAAACGGGGATTAAAAAACACCCGTGGGATAGCCATGGGATAGTAAAATATATCCATGGGATAGCCGTGGGATAGTTTTACCTAGCGGTTTTCATTGCATGGTCTAGGCTTTTGCGCAAGATTGTGTCAGCTCTACGCCTAACATAGTTCTCGGCAATCTTATCAGCCTTCCATATAGCCTTCTGTGGGCGCTTACGCTTACCCATGAATACAACCATACGTAAACCGCGTTTAGTTCTACGGTACATACCGAAGTTCTTATCAGTTGCCTTCTGTCCTGCTGGGTGCCCTATAAAGAACTTTGCATTAGGATTACTAGGCCCGACAAAAGAACCACCAGATCTTTCTGGCTTGCGGTTAGCTATGAAGTTCTTGGTTAAGTTACCATATTTATTGGTTTTCTGGCCCTGCCCAGGCATAACTAGAGTCTTTGCAGATCCCGTGCCTTTGAACTTACTGATACGTGGCTTAACCGTGCCACCTCGCATCAATGTCTTTAGGTAAGGGCGGTTAGCTTGGATGTAAACTTCGTTCCATAGGCGCTTCTTGCTATACCTAGCGAACCTAACCTTGAATGCCTTCTTGGTAAATGGAGTTGCGCCACCATCAAACTGATCAACAGACTTCTTGATCACCTTATGAACGGCAAATGATAAGTTTTGAATAGTAATAGCCACGGCAAAAGGAACCTGATCTCTTTTGGCACCCATTTGCTGTTGCAGCTTATCTACATCAAACTCGATTGAAATCATATCCGTGGGATAGCCGTGGTATAGCCTTCCTTCTCCTCGATAGCGTGACGGATCTTATGGGCCTTCTGACCCTTTAGCTTTTCAGCCGCCGCCTTAATTACCTTGAATCGCTTTGCTTCTTCTTCAGTCATTACTTTCATTAGCATCGATAATTCCTAACCCTATTTCTACTAATTGTAACAGAACAGCGTTAACCGATAAATCGTTTTCGTCTGCCACGGCTTTTACCCGTAGGTAGGTATCGTTAGGGAAGTAGATTGCTGAACGCTTTGCCTCTGGCCTGCGCTTTAGTTTAACAACACTCATACTGTGTACTCTCATTTAGTTACGGAAACTGATCATAACAATTTGTTTCAACAAGTACAACAGTATATGTAATTAGGTTGCTGTTCCTACCCGCCTTAGCTCTTCTGACCACCTACGTGCTGCGTTATTAGCAGCGTTGCATGCAGTGATGATCGATGCCATATCTAACGAGCCAGTGGCCCTGTTGTATGCGTAGATCTGATCGTACTCATCAAATGCTTCTTTACGCTTAAGTGCTAACCTCTCTAATTCAGTCATAATATACTTTTACCTCGTTTTAACTCGTTTTGCCTTTTCAAGACCTTGATACATAAGGGTTAATTTGCCCCTATAATGCGGTTTGCTTTATTTTGCCTTATTGCGCATGAGGATCTAGGTAATCCTGCGGAACCATGGCCTGATGCCTTGCTCTGGCTAACTTATACCTACGGTAATCTGCGAGTGATTGCTCACGACCTCCGCGCTGATCAGCTTGATAGATCATGATGATAACTTTATCCTGCTCAATTGTAGCCCTTTGCTCATTAGTAGGGCCAGCAGGCCTATCTGAGTCTGGTGGGAATAGCTCACTAACATTAACTCCTGCTGCCTCAGCTATCTCCACTCCGTTAGCACCGCAAGCAAAGCAATTCATTAGCACCGTGCCATCATCACATTCCTTAATGCCCATGCTTGGCGATTTGTCACCATGTACAGGGCAAAGTGCCATCCATCTACCCTTACCGCTAGGCTTAACTCCCTCTAGCATCATCAATATTGCTTCTACGCTCATGCGACCTTACCCCTTCCCTTTGCCCAACGTATTTGACTGCTTGTTATGTACTTCTGAGTATCATCAGAGATACCGTTTACCATCTGAGGCTGGATTGCGTTAGGCCATACCCCATACCTTTCACGATACTTATGTGAGGCCCAGGAATCTTTGTAGTTCTTGCCCCTAGTGTACAAAAGCAGCTCACTGTAGAACTTGGTTTTATCTTCCTTGGTATGCTTACGGTTACGTTGCTCAGGTGACAGCTTAGTCAACATCTCGTTAGTAGACTCCATCTCACGTTGCTTCATGGGCACCTCGTATCCACACTTACAACGAACGCCACACATCTGCTGCGTACACTGTGGGCACTGTCTAGCCTTGGTCTCCTTCTTGTTCTTAAGTAGATCCTTCTCGCTATACCGCTGATTACCGTCATCCAGTACGTCTGGCACAATCGATTCTGCTGGCCCGTGGCGTCCATAGTTACCTGCATGATCCAGTACTATAGCCTTTTCCTTGCCTTCTGATATTCTGAGCACACGGCCTATTCTCTGCTGGTACACAATTTTGCTGGAAGTTGGAAAACAGTCAATACAGCAACTAACCCTTGGTGCGTCATAGCCTGTGTTTAATAGCCGACTACATGACAGTATCATAAACTCACCGTTATCATGAGCCTTGTATATAACCTCACGCTCTTCTTCGTCCATGTACCCATCGATGTGCTCTGCAGTGATGCCAGCCTCGTTGAACTGCTTCACTAACTCCTTTGAGTGCCTGATACTAGGTGCGAACGCTATGCTTTGACGACCTTCAGCCCACTTAAGCCAGTTCTTGATGATGTCACCCACCAGCTTTTCGTCCTTCTCGGTAGCATCAGACAGTGACTTAGGGTCATAGTCAGTGCCACCCGTAGGAAGTGCCCTGCGAGTAACGCTATCTAGGTTAGCCTTACGACCTCCATAGTAATCCACTTCACATAGGTAGCCTTGGTCTATTAGCTGCTCTGTAGTGATTGGTACCAGTAGGTCATTGAAGTACTTGCCCAGCCCCTTAGAGTAAGGCGTAGCTGATAAGCCGATGAATGGCAGGTTGTTATACACTTCCATTAGGTTCTTATGCGCTTTATGTAGCGAGTGGATTTCATCCATGATGCAGATGTCGAATATAGGAAGGTGCTGCTTACGTGCTAGGGTCTGTATAGAAGCTATCTGTACAGGTGCGCTATGGTTAGTGCGCTCATGGTTACCCTGCATAACGCCAACATCGATACCGAATCTATCGAATGTCTCCAGTGTCTGTTGTACTAACTTAATGCGGTCACAGATAAACATCACTCGTTTACCCTTCTTTGCTGCCATCATTGCTATTTGTGCGGCTACTACCGTCTTACCAAATCCTGTTGGTGCTGCCAATAAAGGCCTGTTTAGCCCCTTACTGAGCGAGTTCCTAAGCATATCAATTGATTGCGTTTGGTGCGGTCTAAGATCCATCATCATTATTATTCTCCACTTTCTTCAGGCAATACTTCTCATTAAGATGGTTAGGGACACCTATTAGATATACCTACCAACAATATGCTATTTGCTTGATCCAATCACACAATTTGCCTAAACCATTTATCATCCGTGATGGGCTGGTCTGCCCCCTTCTGTGTGTGTCCGCTATCTAGGTTTGTATCTCGGCATTGCGCTGCGTTGATCAGTCCCATCATTCCTGTGCGTGATTGCTATCCCACGTTTTAAGCCAGTGGTTGGCATGAGCTTTGTTTTTTCGAGTGGCAACGCTAAATAAACCCACATATTATGTTGGTTCAAGCATGCGAAAATGAGAAGGGATTGCACCGCATAAGAGCGGATGATACACTACGCCTGTGTTGGCGCTAGTTTTCTTCTCTGACTTCGCTGGCTCGATTGGGGCTACAACCCCGTCACCAACACACCCATTCTAGCCTCTTGATCTTTTACGGTCAAGGGGCTTTTTTATAGCTCCTTAAACCACATCGAATCAAGTACATACGATTCTTTGGCATTACCAGAGTTATCATTCACCCTTTCATTGTACGTATGCAACTTAGCAGCACCCCTAGATATAGCCTTTTGTATATCCCTTATTGGCGCATAGCATAACCGAGCGAAATCATCGTACTTAACGTCAAATATGATGATGATATGCGGGTATTTAGATACATACCTGTCAACATCCTTCTTGTTTAGCGTTATTGCTGAGTGACTATTGATACCATACCTGTCTGAAGTCCTAAACCTAGTCCTAATGGTCTTTAGGTCAGATGGCATTACGATAAAGAAGTCATGTGTGTACTTATTCTCTGCCTTTGCAGGGTTCATAAATACAGAGCAATTCGATGCCAGCATCTTCGATACAAACTCAACCTCAGTCTTATCTCCGTACTCACACCATGCTGACTTGTCTTGGTTGTTGATTGGCTTGTCTATCACGGTAACCCCTTCTTGTTAGTGTTAGGGTATTCTATACAGTTCTGTATGTGATGTCCACACTTATGTATAGAACCTGTCCGTTAACTGTGCATTTTCTTCTTGAGCTTAAGTTTCCTGGTGAATATCTGCTTGACCCTTCTAAGGTATTTTATGTCATGCCTTACAATGTCGTTGTTGTGCTCCAGGCTTTCAGTGCGCTCGATGCCAATACGCTCTATAAGCTTGAGGCGATACGCCACAATATTACCACCCAAATAACGGTTACATCGTGAACACTGCTTCGCGCAGTTGTGTAAATTAAAGCTCAGATGGCGAGAGGAGCCTCTTGATCGGTAGTGCCCAGCGTCAAAGTACCCGCCTAGACTGTCATTTGTACCCGTAACGTCACAACTTATGCAAGGTAAGTCCCTATCACGGTACCTGACGTATGCGTTAAAGGCTGTTTGAGCTTCTACGCGCCACTGTGAGGCTGTTTTAAGCTCTGTCTTTAACTTGGTCAGGGTTTCTTTCTTGCGCTTGTCTGAGGCTGCTCTAGCGCCCTTTTTACCATGTTCAATCACACAGGCCATAGAACAGAAAAAGCCGAGGGGGACTTTTACGCCCGACTCAGCTATGGAATACTGCTTACAGTGCCTACATTTCTTCTTAGCGTTCGACATAAGGTGGTGGCGTAGGTAATATTTGCCAGTGAGTTATATCTTCGATCTCTATACCGTCATCTGTATATGTACGCCCATTAATGACAAAACCACTAAAAAACCAGTCCATATCATTTACCATCAAAACACTTACACGCTCTTGAGGCATTACTTTTTCTATATCAATCCATGCGCTCATTTCTTCGTTCCTATATAAGTTTCGTAATCAGCCATAGTCTTATCGGTAAACTCTACACTGTACTCAGTGCCTTTAGCGAACAGATACTCTATAAAGCCTGACCTAACATCTTTATCAAAGCTGCTAGTTGCTGGCCTGCTTGGTATCATAGCTGTACCACATAAACTAGGTATCCATGAATTACCCTCTTTAAGAGGCTCACCCATCGCTAGCTTCTCCCTAGCAAAGTCGAACACCAGCAGTTCCTTCCATGCTGCAATGCTGTGTTTATTTCCCATAGGAAACACCTGCTTGGCGAAATCAGCTATCTGAGCGTGATAACACCTAGACTGAGCATTACTACCCTTCACACGACCAAGAGTAAGAGCGACAGGCTCACCACTTCGTAAGCCCTTATTGGTGGTCTCCCACACTTCTACCATTTCACTCTTGACGTTATCCACCGTAATTAAATATTTAATGTCCGCCATCTTCTTCACCCAGTGCAAGAAACTCAGCAACTTCAATATTAAAATATTCAGCCAGCTTAATAGCAAGTGACACTTTCATATCCTTACCACTGCGCCACCTTTGCACCTGATGTGAATGCACTTTAAAGCTTCTCGCTAAAGAGATGTTACTTACCTTGCCTTTAGCTTGGGCTACCATTAAGCTAACCCCAGTATCTATCGTTTTCATGGTTCCCCTCATGCGATGTATTGATATAAGCCCACCTTAAACAAGTGGGCTTTTTTGGTACCCTTATCTACGAGGGTACCATATTGAATTAGGTGATGGGTTCTAGCGTTAACTAGGTTGGCTTTAACGTGACCATCACACGTTTTCATAACGGCTTACCCACTAGCCTACACGTCTTTCCGTAGTGTCATGCAAGCCCGATACCGAAGCAGAGCGGGGACTAAATGCCCACACAATTTGAGCTTCTACGAGAGGCTTGGTGGGCGTATTAATATTGTCGGTCACTATTTAAAACGGAATGTCGCCATCTGCGTCAAAATCATTAACTGGAGCTACTGTTGGCTGAGACTTAGCTGTCTGCTGATCTTTAACAGTGAAACTAAACGACATAGCAGGCGCTTTAGGATTAGCATCTGCCTTACGTAACCAGCCAGATACCCAGTACTCAACGCCATTCACTTCAGCACTACCCTTAAACTGCGGGTGTGACTCAGACTTACGGTCTTCGTTCTTCCAAACTGATCCACGGTTGTTGTTATCATATCCACTCATTTACTTCCCCTTCCTATTTGATGCTGCTCTGATTTGAGTTTGTTGCTTACCATTAAAGAATCTCCAAACATGATCTTCTTCTTCGTCACTAAGGTCATCGAATATCTCACTGATTCCTGCATCGTCATTTGCGCCACACATAGCCACAAGTCCGATTACTACTTCCTGCATAAGCGCCTTATCAATACGCTTCTTCTTAGGTGGCTCAGATACCTTACCAGCCATACCCTCTAAAGTCATATCGGTACCGACTGCGACCTCAATGTCCGCACCCTTATTATGTGCTGCAACTTGGTAATCGTTATCGATATCCATTTCAGATTCATCGATTGCGAACAGGCCGTTCAAACAATACTTACGTGCGTAGGAACTACATGAGCCAGAACCCATCGCTGGATCTTGACCCTTCTTAACTGATGCTTCACGGGCATACGCCGAGGTAACTATGGAATCCTTACCATCCGTTAGAGTGGCAGTAGCCTTAATGTAAGTGCGCTGGGTCTGAAGCTTAACCATCTTATCCCCACTACCTAATAGCTCGTCCTCCAATATGCCGCTAAATACGATTTCATCGTTAAGTAGCAATACCAGATCACCTAACAAAGGCTTGACCGCTAATAGGATATCTTCGGCACTCCTATAGTTGAATCCACCGAACTTACTCACCTTGCCTTTAGGTGCCTTTAGTTCTCGCTGAACCCTTCTTAGTTCTTCGTATATACTCATACTTACTGCTCCTAATTACTTATAGTGCCAAAGTATTTTAATACTATGGGATCAATTAGTCAACAGTACGGTATAGCTAATTAGACAAGTATGTATTGTAATGTTGTTGATTTGTCTATAATATAGATGTAGTTAATTAATTGGAGAGTTACATGAAAAGGTCTAACCCTGACTACAGCGAGCAAGATATATTAGAGGCCCAGGATGACTTGTTCTACGAGTTGCGTAGCACAGGCAGTGTTTATATATGCGAATCACTGTTCACCATATGGGAAGTTCTTGAAGAGGTTGATGAAGAGAGCAAGGATACTATTATCTCAATGCTGGTGATCGGCAATGACGAGGCTAAAGAGTACGCCATAGAGGTACTATGGAATAAGTTTAAGTCTGACTTTGACTCCGAGGTTATAGCAGCTCACCTAACGAATAAAGGGGAGTCCTACTAATGGCAACTAAGAATGACATCACAGGTGATTCATTAATCACCAAGCCAGCCACAGATAAATACCGTGACGGATGGAGTACAGCATTTACCAAGCCTCCAGTTGGCGAAGATGTTCGCCCTAAAGACCGTGTTAAGCAGGGCATTAGTGGTCACTGTGTCATAGAAGATTGGCCTGAATCAAAACCCAAGGGTCAGCGAATCGTCCTTAATATCAATGGGCAATACATATCCCTTGATCCAACAGATACCATCACAATTAAATACGAATAAGGAGTTTTGGTTATGAGTAAATCATACGAAAGTAAGAATGACCTTGAAATGCACTGGATACCAGTACGCCATGGCTGGATCCTTGATGACGGCGATGACGGCGCTAGTGCTTTCCTTTATAAAGATGGTGAAATGATCGAGATTCACTCCCTTGTAGGTAAATGGACTTGTATATCAGTTAACAACCTATCTTTTATTGCCGAAAGGCTAGGTGACTTTGCCCTACAGATTGAAGAGTTTGAGCACGATTTG
>Ga0307994_1000296_pt1 | contig 36396 bp, 23 predicted proteins | sample EllFjometagen261_FD_203171 | JGI IMG/M metagenome (GOLD analysis project Ga0307994, IMG submission 203171) | Marine microbial communities from Ellis Fjord, Antarctic Ocean - #261 | ecosystem: Environmental > Aquatic > Marine > Unclassified | place: Southern Ocean | collected 2014-11-02
TTGTGCCGGTGGATCTGGTGAACGGCCTGCCATCGGGAATACAGCTGATTGGTCAGAAATGGCGAGAAGATCTAATTTTAGATGCCATGGAGGTCATCGAGCGTGCTACAGGCGTAATGACGCAAAAGCTTTGGGATCGAGAATCAGATTGAGAGAGAGCGAAGGGGTCAGAGTAAATATCCAGTGAATCAGAAGCTAATAGGAGACACCTAAATCCAAAAACTACTGGATATTTACTCTGACCCGATTTTAAAAAATTTATATAGGCTCAATTACAAAGGCAATTATGGCTAAAGCAACGTCCCCATCAAAGCTCAGCCTGCCTCAGCACAGCTTAGGAATAACGACTGTTCTAGAATATCTTGTATTCAAATTCCCTGCCATAACAAGTGAAGAGTGGCAAAAACGTATGACTGAGGGCAAGGTTCATTGGCATGATGGGAGTCTAATTAGCGCGACATCCCCTTTTGCTGCTCAGCAACGCGTTTATTATTATCGCGAAGTTGACAGCGAACCTGTCATTCCTTTTGCAGAAAAAATTATTTTCCAAGACGAATTGATCTTAGTGGCGTACAAACCGCATTTTCTACCCGTCACCCCGGGGGGCAAATATGTTGAAGAATGCCTGCAAAATCGCTTGCGCAATAAAACCGGAAACCAACAACTGCAAGCCGTGCATCGCATCGATAAAGCGACTGCGGGCTTGGTATTGTTTTCAGTTAACCCCAATTCACGTCAGCATTACCACCGTTTATTTGAGACACATCAAGTCAAAAAAACCTATCAGGCCATCGCCAGAACGAATGGCAACCCTCCTATGATTAACCAACAATGGGAAGTTAAGAATCGCTTGGAGAAAACCGGAACGAGATTTTTGATGCATTCTGTCGAAGGACCAGCCAACAGCCATTCCCATATCCGTTGTGTGCAATGTTCAGCCGACAAAGCCCTATTTGAGCTAAACCCAATAACAGGTAAGACCCACCAGCTACGCCTGCATATGCAAAGCCTTGGCTGGCCATTACTGCACGATACTTACTATCCCCAATTACGTCAGCCGATTAAATCAGCCGATTACAGTCAGCCCATGCAACTATTAGCACAACAGCTGTATTTTATTGACCCTATGACACAACAATCAAGAAGCTTTTCTAGCAATACCAAGCTCAGCCTAGTGTGCTGATAAGTTAACTTCCAATCTATCAAGGGTGACTCTAGGGCAGCACTAAAAACTTATAGGGCACCAGGCGAGTTCCTTGATTACACAAATGGAATGCCAAAGATTAGTCTTAAGTTTTTAGTGTCACTACTAATTTTTCGATTATGTTCTATCCAATTAGACGCGCAGAAATTTTCTAATTGAGCACTTCAATTCTTGCCGTGTTGTCGCCTGGATTTCTGTCTATCAACTTGTGCAGCGGATCGATACCAACAGACACCGGCCTGCTGTCCACAACAAACACAAACGTTTGATTCTCAGAATCGACCCGCCGCTTTTCGATATGAAGAATTTCAGGCACCTTGGTTTCCTCATCTTCCTCGCCAAGCACGGCGATATCGATCAGGGCATTCATTGCCACCTCAGTTTCTTCCCCCTGCCCATCTGCCTCGAACTTGCTGGCGGCTGTATTGATAGTCACTTCAAAGCGGCCATCAGTCAATTCTGTGTAGTGGCTGTCTTCTGCCCGGAGATCGTAAAGCACTATTTTTTCAAACAGGTCGGTAATAATGTCTTGGTATTCCTGCGGTGCGTTTTCCCGAATCTTCGCCAACAGATGTCTAGTTGTTGGATACGGCGGGCCCTTAAATCCCCAATCGGCAATGAATTCACGCAGTATAAGATTGACGGTGTCCTCGCCCAGATAGTCCTTCAGCGCGTAGAGCACTAAGCTACCTTTGCGGTAGTGAATGTAACCTTGATTCTCCACCAGCATCAGCGGCAGTTCTTCCAACACCTCTGCGCCACGACTATTCAGATAATTATCAAGCTCATACTTGAGGAAACGTTGCATGTAAGCAGCGCCATACTCTTTCTCCATCACCATTAGCGCCGAGTACTGCGCGAGTGTTTCAGTTAGTACGGCTGCACCTTGCACGTTGGCGCCAACAACCTGATGACCCCACCACTGGTGAGCAAATTCATGAGCCGTGACATAAAACACATAGTCGATTGCCTCAGGATCACGGATATCGGCTACGAAGCCAATGGCTTCGGAAAACGGGATTGTATTGGGGAACGACTGCGCGAAGGCTCCGCGCTGTCGTGGAAATTCAAAGATACGATACTGGCGATACTGGTAAGGGCTGAAATTGGCCGTAAAATAATCCAGCGATTTCTTCGATGCCTCTAACATCCTATCTACGTTTTGCTCATGCTTGTAGTAAACCTCAAGATCGACATCGTTCCACTTGTCGCTCTTCATCTCATAGTCTGCCGAGAGAAAGGAAACAAATGGCCATATCGGTTCATCCATCTTGTAATGAAAATAGCGACGGCCGTCTTCTTCCCATTCCCGCTCGAGATAACCCGGCGTCACTGCAATTTGATCATTGCTTGTACTGACGATGGCCTCGTAGCTGGCGCGCATTCGAGTTACCAGCCCCACATCCCACTGGCTTTCATCATCGATTTTGGCCGCTCGCTCTGCAGGGGGCAGGTCATATCGGCGGCGCCGATTATTGTCTAGCAGTTCTGCGCTATTGTTATATCCCAGCAACGGAAAAGCCTCGGTGTTGTTGAAGAAGGTGCCACTACTCAACAGGCTTGTAGTCGGCGAGTTGTTAACAAAGCCCGGCGTCAGCCAATCGATATCAAAATTCACATCGAAAGATTCGCCAGGCTGCATAGGTCTATCAAGTTGATAGATGTAGTAACCCAAATCGGTATCGGAATGAGAGAGCGTGGAATTCGGCACATCGAGCTCATTGATGGAAAGGTAAGTTGCTACCGTGAAGTGCACCTCAGGTATAGCCTCATCATAATTATTCGATACCGTATAGGTTCCTTCGATGTGGGCCTCCCTGTCCTCAGGAAATAGGTCCACTTCGGTGTAAAACGACATAATATCGGGAGAATTGAGGTCTTCGTACTGCTTGTAGGCTTTTTCGTAGTCAGCAAATCCCTCCTCAACATCGAGATTGCTGAGCTTGCTGTTAAGCACATTCGTGTTGTAGAAAATAAAACGTCCTGTACCTGCAAATGCCAGCAAGCAAATGGCAGCAGCGATAGCCACCGGTGTACTAAACCTTGGCTTGATGTTCTTCCAACGAAAGCGGCCCTTAATTTCGGTCCCCCGCTGCCATACCAGATGCATCGCGATGAGCAATAAAGCACAGAACAAAGACCAATAAACGGAAAACCAGACGAAGGCGCTTAAGTTGGGACCAAACCCTGTGAATACCGAATAGGCAACTCCCGGGGTGCTAAACAGATACAGGTTATGATCAAAACCTTGCTGCGGCAAAAACAAGGTTCCGGCAAAGTACATCACTACAACAAACATGCCCAGGTAACGGTTTCCGGTTATAACCTGGGCAAATACTGCCAGCACGCAGGTAAACCAGATCGGAAACTGAAAAAACGAGAATAGGCCGAAGAAGTACTGCCCAAAATTAAAGTCGTAGTATCCCTTAAAGATTTGCACGAGCACGGCCGCCAGCATTGCCGCCAATAACATCACGAGCACCACCAACATGAGACCAAGCAACTTGGCCCCGATAATGACCCAGTTCGGATAAGGCATTGAATCCAACATCTCTGATACGCCGACATTTCGGTCTCGTACTAATAATTCAGACGAATAGAAGACCAACACAACTAGCAGAGGAATTGAGTAACCGCTGTTTATAATTAGCAGCATGGCCGAAGTCGTCGGATAAACTTCGGTACCAAAAATACCGGCAAGTCCGAATAAGGCATTCGCACCTACCTGAAACATCCCCAGCAACGCCATCACAAGAAACGCCTTGCCGATAATAATATTATGAAATTCGATACGAATCAGTGATGCAAACTGCACAAGCTGGGCGCGGAAACCAAAACTCTTGCTCACACTATTAAGTTGAGCAACTGCAGTCCTGGCGGGCGCCTGTTTGTCAGTGCGTTGCTTTGATGAGCGCCGGAACCTTTGCAACCACTTACTTGTAGAATTCACAAAATCCAGTGAGAACGGGAAGTAACGATAGGCCAGCGCTATAAATATCACTGATAGCACCCCCGCTAATAGACGGTTGTAGAGCAGGTTACCTTCCACGGGAATCACTAGCTGATTCATTTCAAATGGAGTCCAGTACCGCGTTATCTCAGCAATAGCTACCTGCCCGAAGGGATCCAACAGGCTAAGAAGTTGCAAGTCTTCGGGGTCCACAAGTGACGAGATCACTGAGCTGACTATCAGCACCAGCACCAGCACTACGTAGCTCGCCATAAGACTGCGGGTCAGTGTCGCAACCAAGAATATCAGTGTAGATATCATTAACATGTTGGGAATAGCTATGGCCCAGGTGGCAAACCAATACGCATCGAGCCGCATAGGCCCGATTCGCTCAGGATCCAGCCAGGGCATTAACTCACCTAGCAGAACACCTAGTGCGGCAGCAAAATAAACGACAAAACTGAAAATCGTTGCCCCGCAGAATCGCCCCATCAAATAGTCGAATTTGGTGACTCTGGTGGTGAAGAACAGTTCAGCCACATTGTGATCGAAGTCTCTTAATATCGGGCTGGAAGCGTAGGCAACACCGGCGATCAATGAGGCTAGGAAGCTGATGCTAGCCAGCACCACAATCACGTTAAACGGGGAATTGATATTGATATTGGATACAGTGCCCCCGATGCCGATATTGTCAGACACCGTGGCGAGGAAACTGAGGAAAAACAATACCAGCGATACCACGTAGACCAGTGGTTGCCGGGCATGGTAATTCATCTCAAAGCGAAAAATCGGGGCAAACATAAGAGTGAAAACTCCTTGTAGACAAGCTAATTGCTAGGCGGCTACACTAATTTTGTTATCGTGAAGTGTGGAGAAATAGACATCTTCCAGGCTGGCGCCACTGGCCTCAAAACCATCGCCAGGATTGAAATCACTTACGATATGAATTTTTGTTCTGCCCCCTACCAGAGTCGAAAACAGAACTCGGTAGTTTGACTCATGCTCGATCAGAGCAGATCGATCAATAAGTTTGCTGTAGATGGAGCCGTCAAGTTGGGCGATCACTTCATTTGGCTGACCCTTCATTAGAATTTTACCGCCGCCCATGATGGCCATGTTCGAACAAAGGTCGCTGACATCATCGACAATGTGTGTCGAGAGAATCACTACCGTGTCCGAACCGATGTCAGCCAGCAGATTATGGAAACGGCGACGTTCCTGTGGATCAAGTCCAGCGGTTGGCTCATCCACTATGACCAGCTGCGGATCACCGATCAACGCTTGGGCTATTCCGAAGCGTTGTTTCATGCCGCCGGAATAGGTGCTCACCGCCGTCTTGCGTACATCCCACAGATTCACCTCGTTCAGTAGGTGTTCAACCAACTCCTTTCGCTCACCTTTATCTACAATACCTTTCAACACGGCAAAGTGATCCAGCATTCGAATTGCCGAAACACGTGGATAGGTCCCAAACTCCTGTGGCAGGTAACCAAGGACTTGGCGCAGCTTCTCTTTATTATTGAGAATATCGATATCATTGAGCAAGGCGCTTCCCGAGTCCGCTTCCTGCAACGTCGCCAGCGTGCGCATGACAGAGGACTTGCCGGCTCCATTTGGACCCAGCAAACCGAACATGCCCTCGGAAATGTCCAGACTGACGCCGGCGAGTGCCTGTACACCGTTACTGTAAGTCTTGGTTAAGTCTTTAATGGTTAACATACCTGTTCCTTTCCACGCGTTGCACTACGCACAGACAACGCGTTTGTTGATGATTTGTATTGAAGTGGGTCAGCCTCGAAGGTTCTACAGGATTCAGTCTAACAACCCTAATGAACTAAGCAACTAACTACAAATAGCGGAGGGTCTTCCCATTGGGATAACCTCTAGCTCGTAGACGTACACTCTCGCCAGAAGTGACATTAACCAAGTGAGAAAACTAAAAGGCAGAAATGCCAGACTAAAAAGTGCCGTTCAAGCTGAGAGAAATTGTCCGACCTGAGGAACTGCACTGGTCTTTTATTTCCTCGAGGATGCCGCTAGAAACACGGCCTACGAAGCGTTGTCGTTCACGGCAAAATTCACCATCGTTAACCAATCGGCTCGGATTCAGACGATAGGCCATGCTAAACGGCCCGCGCCACTGGACAAAGCTCTGCCAGTAGGGATCGCAAGGAAACAGGGTCAGCGTAAATATTCAATAGTTTATGGGCTTTGCGGTCTATCCTAATCAGCCTTGCTTATCGGACCGATTTTTAGAACTTCAGCAACAAACTCAGGTGTCGGCGGCGTACTCGTTTCGTTAGGCGTATTTCAGACAATGTTCTAGAAGAGATCGAGGATCAATCCACTACCACCGGCTTGGACTTTAGCATCAAGATAAGTAGCACGTTCCAAGCCATTTATTCTAGCGCTAAAGACTAAAGTAACAGGCGCTCATAGATCACCCATCAGGAATTAGAAAAATCAACTGTAAAAGTATGAACCTCCCCTAATCCTGACCTGATCTGAACGATCAATCATTTATTTCCCCGTTCCTGATAAGTTCGAATTTTTATGGACAGCTATGTTCAAAGGGAGTAAGTAATAGTATTGGGATATAGTAATTAGTCTCTATTATAAATTGAGCATTCAATTTGTAGAATTCACTGAAGATATAAATTAATAAAAAGAGGAATTGTCATGAATATAGATAAAATCGCCCCTATCGCAGCCATTGCAATAAGTCTTATAGCCTTATTTGTACCTTTTGAGTACTGGGGATTGTTATTAGTCGCTATTGGCTTAGTCCATGGTGTAATGAGCCCTGTAGATGATCGAGCAGCCCAAGCAATGATATACGGGGCCGCTATAGCAGTTCCACTTATGGGCGCTACCTTAGGAAATGCTATCCCCGTTGTTGGTGGGTATGGGGAAGATTTCTTGGTAGCATTTACAAGTGCTATTCACGGATATGCCGTAGCCACTTTGATTATGGATCTTCGTTCTAGAATTATGGGATAAGATGAAATTTAAGGGGAGAAAGCACGCTAACTTCTGCTAGCGTACTTCCTCTTCTTACTATACACCCTTCCCCACCCCAGATTCCTGACGGCTCTTGATTGTAATCAGGAAACAGGATCAGAGTAAATATCCAGTAGCTTATGGGCTTCCACGCCTTTCTTAGCTGGCAATACTCGACGCCAGCGAATGCTTTTCCCCCGCCTTAAGCCGGCTTCATACTCAGTGCCGAACGGTTGTTGAATGCCTTAATGATTTGTTCGTGTGTGTACCGCTTCTTCATATCGAGATCTCCATCTTGTTAAATTAACTGAAAATCTCATCGTGGTCATGGTTCTAAAAATGGGGGATAGGTCAACTTGGCTAATCGCTCTCATTGGCTAACAGTGACGGCTCAATGACTCTAAGGACTCGCCGGGTAGTTGTCACCTGCATCGGACAAACATGTCAGTACCAATTCACTGCAACGGCGGATAAAAATCACCTCGCCGCACCTCAATGCCCGATTCTTCTAGCTCCTGCTCGAACAAATCCAGGCTTTCAGCAACCGAAATACCACCGGGCAAGGCCGTGCCTTCGTAAGCAGGATTCAGTGCGCGTCTAGCGTAGTCCTGATCGTAGTGATAAAGATAAACCACATCAGGTTCGAGAATTTTTGTACATTCAGCAGACGCAGCCGGAGTCATTCGGCCAAGCGGCACGTTCAAAGGCATGAATGCCACGTTTATGTCCTGCAACACTTTTACCTCATCCACACATTCCGTGACGCCGGCGAAATAAAAACGCGTACCACCGAGAGTTAACACATAACCATTGGCCTGCCCTTTGGGATGAGACGGTTCGCCGAGAATAATGTCATAGGCTGCCACTGCCTCAACTGTCATGCCGTTGACACGAATCATCTGGCCGTTAGCGATCACAATACCATCTGGCCATTTCGCCCTGCCGCTGTCTAGCATTACCAGTACAGTTTGTGGACCGGACAATTTCTCTATAGCCTCTACGTCCTGATGATGCCCTACATCATCTGTTATAAGAATTAAGTCAGCTTGTTTCGCGCCCGGCAGACCGACTCTGTTCCAAGGGTCAATCTGCACAACGGTATCGCCATACTCCAGCTGAACCGAAGAATGAATCAATGGCGTGATCGTAATAGGCCCGTTAGCACCAGGCACGACATTGGACTGAGCATGCACGGCGGCGATGCTGCAAAGCGAGCAATACAAGATTGCAGAGAATAGGTTTTTCACAATGCTTCCTCGATTCAATTAACTATTTTTAGGGTAAACGTAATACTCGCATCTCACCAGAGTAACCGCTGCCACTTATTGCAATGGCCAGATACTGCTCCCCTTCTATCTGGTAAGTCATAGGAGAACCTGTCTGCGGGGCCGGCAAGGTGACTGCACCAACTTCAACGCCAGTTGCTTTGTCATAAGCACGCAGCATCGCCCTGCGTTCTCCGGTATCGGGATCTGTTGTTAGCTGTGCTTCCCCTGCGATCAGCAAGGTCTTCGTCACGAGCGTGCCTACCGACGCGTTCTGACCGGTGCGCGGGAGGTCGATGTCGACTAGAGCAGGATGATTAGCAATATTGTCGGGCGTCTGCCCGTGTGCAATCTGCCAAAGTATTGAGCCCTCATTCATATCGATAGCTGTAACTTTCCCATAGGGTGGTTTCAACAACGGCAGACCATCAACGCGCAAGCCGATAGGGGGACGCCCGCGGGAAGAAACCGGCCGCTCCCCCGCCACGGCATTAAACTCTGTTCGCCCGCCACCTGCGGAAGATCCGGCGCCACCGGAGGTGCGCGGACCGGTGGCTGCATTGCCTTGAATGTAAGCCATATCGGATTGCCCCGGATGGGGTGGCACCACGGCAAGACTAGCAACCGAACTATTAGAAGAAACGTAAAGTATGTTGGTCTGCGGATCGAATGAGCCTCCAGGCCAGTTAGTGCCTCCGCCAGTGGCAGGTGCCATCAAAACACCAAGAGGACCATCAATGTTGCTGACTACCGCTGGCGTAAACAACGGGCCCATCTTGTACCAGCTGGCAACCTCTTCTGCCGCACTATGCAGCTGCGGCGTGAAATCCAAAAGATCATCTGGTGTTACCCCCTGGCGATCATAAGCCGGTGGACGGGTCGGCATAGGCTGGGTTGGTGAATACCATTCACCTGGCACATCGCCCGCTCCAACCGATCTTTCCACAATGGGCCAGATTGGCACGCCGGTTATTCTGTCGAATACATACAGAAATGCCTGCTTTGTTGGCTGCGCCACAGCTTTACGCAACTGACCATCAACGATGATATCAAGCAGAATAGGCGCACAGGGAATATCGTGATCCCATATGCCGTGGTGGACAAATTGGTAATGCCATTTGCGTTCCCCCGTATAAAGATCAACGGCCAGAAGGGATTCGGCGAATAGATTATCGCCAGGTCGATTGGCACCAAAGTAGTCGCCGGTGGCTGCCTCAACTGGCAGATAGACTGTTTCAAGCTCCAGATCTACCGATATCTGCGCCCACACGCCGGTGTTTCCTGTATAGGAGGCGGAGCCATCCTGCCACGATTCATAACCATATTCGCCGGGCATTGGAACAGTATGGAATATCCATAGCCGCTCTCCGGTACGCACATCGAAACCTCTTACATAGCCTTTAACGTTTTCACGGCTACGGGGGTTACCACCGGTGCGGTGTGCTGCTCCTATTATTACTACATCCTTGGCGACTATCGGCGTCGAATGAAGCCCTATCTCCCCGGTCTCCAGATCAATCATCTGGTCGGCGTTCTGCTTCAGGTCGACTATGCCCTCGACTCCGAATGACTGCACCGGCCTGCCGGTCGATCCATCGAGCGCAATCATTTGGTAACCAGGTGTCACATATATAATTCTGGTGTCTTCGCCATCTTGCCACAATGCAAGACCACGCCCGGACAATTGTCGCGGTGCATTCGCCGCTCTTGCACCTTCATTGAGCGCGTATTTCCACAGCAATTCGCCGGTACGCGCATCGAGAGCAACTACGGCGCGGCGCGACCCGCCCGTGGTATACATCACTCCATTCACAACCAGTGGCGTGGCCTGAAAACGGTATTCCGGACTTGGCCCCAGGTTGTCGGTTTTGAAGCGCCAAGCGACTTCAAGATCAGAGAAATTCTCTGCGTTAATCTGCTCCAGTGGCGAATAGCGAGTATGCCCCAGATCTCCCCCGTAGGTAGGCCATTCCCCATCAGGCGCACCCTGCTGAGCAAGAGCAGCCGCAGAACACAGCCACAAGACTACAAAAAGAAAGGAGTGTTTAATCATCGGGTGGCACCTCAACGTATTGTTTTTATTTCGGCAGCATTGGGTGCAGTCTAGCAGGATTTTTGAGAGCGACCCAAATGTTCGCAAAACAAGACATACTGCAGTTTTTACCGTAGTATCGGACAAAATTAGAACAATAAATTCTAGCAAGGGCCTGCGCCCGGACGATCGATTATGCCCCGATTCGTTACACCTCAGCTAACAGTCGCATTTGTGCTTTTCCTGCTGCCTGCAAGCATCTATGGGCAACAAATCGAACTTTCTCAGCAATACTGGTCTGCCGAACTCATTCGTTCACATGGCCAGCCGGTGATTCCACTATTTGATGGCTGGTTCCAGAATGATGACGGCAGCAACACCATGTGCTTCGGTTATTTTAATTTGAATTCCGAACAGGCACTGGATATCCCTATAGGCGAAGCAAATTATTTAAGCGACACCCGCTTTCCCACTCAGCTTCCCACTCATTTCGATCCGCTGCCACCGCGCTATCGTCACATTTTTTGCGCCTTTAGCATCACCGTGCCGAAAGACTTTGGCCGCGAAGAAAAAATTGTGTGGCATCTATCCAGCGCAGGCGAAAACCTCAGCGTCCCCGGACACCTGAAGCCGGCTTATGTACTCGATGAACCTAGGTCCAAGGGGCGCGGCGATCTGGCCCCACTGATAAGGCTTGGGGCTAATGAAACTGGTGTACGCGGGCGTAAGGGCATCCATAATCGCGCTACCCTTAGCGCGACTGTGGGACAGCCACTTACCATCGAAGCCTGGATCGAGCATCCCGATCCGCAGATATGGACCGGATGGTCACATCATGCCGGACCCGGCGAGGTCGAGTTCGACACGCAAGAAGCCATGATTACCACGGATTCGGGCTACGCCAGCGTGAATGCGACGTTCTCCGAACCCGGTGAATACACTATCCGTCTACAAACCATCGACAATGTTGCTGCTTTTGAATTTTATTGTTGTCACAGCAATGCCTACTACAACATCAGCGTGAGCAACTAACACGGAGCTAACTACCCATGAGCAAGATAGAGCAACGCAGAACAGCCTGTATTCTGGCCGCCGTTTTCGTAGCATCCCTGATCGGAAACGCGCAAGCTCAGGACATTACCTATTCACGTGATATCGCTCCAATACTGCAAGAAAAGTGCGTAACCTGCCATAACCCCGAGGGCATTGGCCCGATGCCATTACAGAGCTATCAACAGGTGAACCCGTTTGCCGCCCTGATAAAAGACCGCACCAGCAAACGCATCATGCCACCTTGGCACATCGATACCACGACAGGCATACAGGAATTCAAGAACGACGCCTCCTTAAGTGATGAACAGATCGCGACAATCTCTTCTTGGGTGGACAGCGGCGCGCCGGAAGGAAACCCTGCGCATCTTCCCACTCCCATCGACATTCCTAGCGGCTCGGCTTGGCAACTAACCGAACAGCTTGGCCCGCCGGATTTGATAATCAAATCCACACCCTTCGATGTAATTGCCAACGGCCAAGATCAGTGGTGGACGCCCGACGTGCCCTTTGAAGGCATGGAGAAAGATCGCTGGTTGCGTGCCGCAGAATTCAAACCTTCTTACCCACTAGGTAAAAAGGTGGTGCATCACGGTCACGCCGTGCTGGTGCCAGAGGGCGAAACACGTCAGGTCGCACTTGCTCGCTATGGTGTTGGAAAGTCTTGGGAGGTCTATCCCGATGGCACAGGCATGAAGGTTCCCGCCAATGGCCATATAGCTTGGAATTTGCATTATTTCCCTGTCGGTGCAGAAGGGGAAGATGACGTGGTTGAGGTAGGCTTGTGGTTCTACGATGAAGGTTTCACTCCCGAACTAGAAACCGCCGGCGAAGCCATGTTCAGAGTAGATGGGCTGAATGGCATGGCGAGAGGGCAGGATATTGTTATCCCTCCCCATGGCTATCAAGTATTACAGGGTACACACGTTCTCGATGCGCCGGCCGTCATCCACAGCTATAGGCCTCACCTGCATATGCGTGGCAAAGTGATGACCATGGAAGCCATCTTCCCGGATGGCCGCAAGGAAGTCCTCAGCCAGGTGAACAAGTACAATCACAACTGGCAGATTTCCTATCTCTATGCCGACGATGCCAAACCACTGCTTCCTAAAGGCACCGTCTTACAATTCACATCAGTGTTTGATAACACTGTCAATAACCCGCTAAATCCTGACCCAGAGCAGTGGGTAGTATTTGGCCGACGCGGTGTCGACGAGATGAGTCACGCCTGGGTGGGAATCACCTATATGAATGAAGAGCAGTTTGCCGAGGCCGTTACAGAACGCCGCGCTAGACAGGAAATTCTCACGGTGAGTAAATAAGGACCGTTTAATGAAACCCCGACTACCAAATTGCCGGGCAATTAAACCTGCTTTCTTCCTGACAGCGCTGGTTTGCTATAGTGGCGCTGTCGCGCAGCAATTAGAACAGGCTTCGTACACGGAATCTCAAGCTCAAGCTGGAGCGATACTTTACCAACAAAACTGTTCCACATGTCACCTTGCAGATCTCCAAGGGGCATTCGAGGCACCCGCTCTCAATGACGGTAATTTTCGTACTAACTGGAGCAATCGAAACGTAACCGAGCTTCAAGACTTGCTGGATCGAACCATGCCACCACAGGCGCCCGGCTCATTGAGTGAGGAACAATACAGTGCTCTTGTCGCCTTTCTTCTAGCCGAGAATGCAGTGCCAGGCAGTGACAGAACTCTTAGCCTCACCAGCCCCGGGGTAGCCTTTTTAAATAGCGAGTCTGCGAGTGGCGCGGCGATCGTGCAGCGCATCCCCCGACCAGGACAGGCGGGAACGATACCTTCCCCTGACTCTCTCAATGCAGTGCCTGAGATCGCTACAGTATATCGGTCCGAACGCGCCATTACCCGTTCCTGGCGGCCTGTTAATGGTTTCGTTAATGTTAGTGATGCCGAACTGGCAGATCCAGCCGCCGAAGACTGGACTTATTGGCGTCGAAGTCCCAACAGTCATGGCTATAGTCCGCTAGATCAGATTAACAAGGATAATGTGGGCAACCTGACCCTTGCCTGGGTATGGGGCATGGCGCCCGGGCGCAGTCAACCTGGACCATTGATTAGAAACGGCATCGTCTACATCCCCAATTTTGGCAATGTTGTTCAGGCTCTGGACGGACGCGATGGCACGTTACTGTGGGAGTATCAAAGAACCTTTCCCCAAGGCGGGCGCAGCGGCGGTTTGCTTCGCACTCTGGCTATGTGGCAGGACCTAATCTATGTTGCCACAACCGATGCCCACCTAGTGGCACTAGATGCTCGCACCGGCGCCGTGCGCTGGGATATCGAGGTAGCTGACGAGGCACTGGGCTATTCCAACACCACAGGACCTATTGTAGCCGATGGCATTGTAATTAACGGCATCTCTGGTTGCGGCCGCTTCTACAAAGAGAGTTGTTTTATTACCGGGCACGATGCCGGTACAGGCGAGGAATTATGGCGAACCTTTACGGTAGCACAGCCCGGCCAGCCTGGAGATGATAGCTGGGCAGGTTTACCACTGGAACTTCGCGGCGGTGTCGATGTATGGATGACTGGTAGTTGGGACCCCGAATTGGGGCTAGTGTTTTTTGGCACCGCACAAGCCAAGCCTTGGATGGCGGCCAGTCGCGGCCTCTCTACCGACGATGCTGCTTTATATTCCAACAGCACGCTGGCTATCGACCCACAAGACGGCCGTATAGTCTGGTACCGCCAACACGTGCCGGGCGAGTCTCTCGACATGGATGAAGCATTCGAACAAGTATTGATAGACATCTTTGATGAACCCTATCTGATGACTATTGGAAAGAGCGGCATACTCTGGAAATTGGATCGCCGCACTGGAGAATTTCGCGGCTTGCGCGAAACCGTTTATCAAAATGTTTTCCCGGAAATAAATCTTGAAACCGGGCAGGTCAGATACAGAGACGACATTCGTGATATGCAAATTGGTGAATGGTTGTCCGTCTGCCCGTCAACAGCCGGCGGCCACAACTGGCAGTCGAGCGCCTACCATCCTCCTTCCCGCCAGCTAGTAATACCACTGAGCCAATCCTGTATGGAAATGTCGCCACGGGAGACAACGCTCGAGATCGGCTCAGGTGGTAATCAGGGCGATCGCATGTGGATGGAGATGCCGGGAACAAATGGCCAGTTTGGTAAGCTCGCGGCCTATGATGTGGTATCCATGGAAGAGAGCTGGAGTGTTGAACAACGCGCGCCCTACCTCACTGCCGGGCTCGCAACTGGCGGTGATTTACTGTTCATCGGAGACTACGACCGCTATGTGCATGCCTATGATATTAACAGTGGCGAAGAGTTATGGCGCACTCGACTCGCTACATCGGCCCAGGGGTTTCCGGCGACTTACGCGATTGATGGCGAGCAGTACATAGCCATTCCAGCTGGGCGTGACGGTGGCAGCCCGTGGCGCATAGGGAGCTTTTTGGCTCCAGAAATGGTCAGTCCCAACGGACATAATGCGCTTTATGTCTTTAAGTTGCCCTAAGAATCGCAGGGACAATCAATGGGGGCAGCAATCAAAGGAGTCAGAGTGCTTTGATTTAACAGCAATCAAAGGGGTCAGAGTGCTTTGATTTAACAATTTAAGCTGCCTAGGACTTCACTAAACAATACCAATTTGATTGTTACCCCGCCTTGAACCCCTTGGTACCCATAACTAAGCGTTTGGATCGAAGCGCCAACACAAAATTCTATTTGTTAAAGATAAATTTTATTACTATTCCTAGCTTGCACGAGCTCTCAAAGCCATAGACCACTAGATATTTACTCTGACCCCATTCTCTTATTTATCGATTATTACGATTGGAAATCTCCGTATTAAGAGTTCTCACGTGCTCTGCGATCGCATTGATCTGGTTGGCAGAAAACGTATCTGAGAAAGATGGCATATTGTTCTGCCCTGAGCTGATGATACCTGCCACGTAGCCCGTGCCAAATGCCGCCAGACCCTCAAGCGGCATCCCATTATGGCCTCCCTCGCCGCGACGGCCATGACAAAATACGCAGGCATCCTGGAATAATGCCCGCCCCTGAGAGTTTGCTAGCGGGGGAGTAACTTGCTCCAAAACGATAGAGGTTTCTTGACCTTCATCTAGCAGCGTAAACAACCACATGCTATCTCCCCGATTGGAACCGGCCAGAAGATTGCCCGCGGAAAACACGGCTACATACTGCTTGCCGTCTTGTTCAAAAACGATAGGTGGGGCGTTGACCCCAGAGTCGGTCATATATTCCCACAGCTTGCTGCCGTCGCGGGCATCCAGTGCGGTAAAGCGACCATCATTTCTACCGGCAAACAAAAGGTCGCCCGCTGTGCTGACCAGGCCACTATAACAACGGCCAGGCCAGCGTGTTGACCACAGCCGTTGGTTGGTTCGCAGATCCATCGCTGCAACAACCCCGGTGACAGCTATTGGCGCAAAACTCATGCTGCCACCCGTGTAACGCTCGCCATTTTCGACCTGCTCGACACCTTCTCGAGTAGAATAGGCAGCTTGCCTTTCGCCGGCGCAGACGTACATTACTCCTTTAACTGGGTCCACTGTGCTGGGAGGCCAGTTTGCCTCGCTGCGGCGAAGCAGCACCGGGTCTTCCCAAAATGGGGTGAAGATCGCGCCGTTGTTGACCAGCCGAAAACCTTCTGGCGGAATATCCAGAGTCTGGCTGACGAAGGAATCACCCGCGGGGTAAGGCTGGGTAGCAGCCGTGGCCTGACGCGGTTCCTGAGGAACCGGCCGCTCATCGATTCCCACTAAAGGCTCGCCGCTGATCCGGTCGAGAATGTATACCCATCCGGTCTTGCCGGCCTGGGCCAGCCCCTTGCGCAGCACTGAGTTATAATCCAAATCAAACAGGACCACCGGGTTAGGTGCGTCGAAATCCCAGATGTCGTGGTGCACTTGTTGAAAGTGCCAGCGATACTCGCCAGTGTAGACATCCAGTGCCACGATGGACGCGGTAAACAGGTTGTCTCCGGTTCGCAACGCACCATTGTAATCCGGCCCCGGGTTGCCGGTTGAAAAGTAGATCATGCCAAGCTCGGGATCGACCGCCGGCGTATGCCAAACTGTGCCGCCGCCGGTTTTCCAGGCATCGTTGTCAGCGGGCCAGCTGTCATGACCAAATTCACCTGGGCCTGGCACCGTATAGAAAGTCCATAGCAAGCTGCCGTCGGCCGCACTGTATGCCTTGACCCGCCCCCGGGCCGCAAATTCAGCTCCAGCAAAACCGCTAATCACCATTCCGTTGAAGTACAGTGGCGCACTGGTGATCGTATAACCTTCTTCCCAGGCCTCTGCTTGGATAGACCAGACCTCTTCCCCGCTGTCCTTGTCCAAAGCCTTTAGCACACCGTCCAGCTGACCGACGAAAATCTTGTCCTCACCAAATCCCACTCCACGGCTAGTCCAGCCACAGCATATGGTTGAAATCTCGCCATTGAGGTCTGCCTTGTTACTCCACAAGATTTCACCGGTCTCAATGCTCACAGCGAAGACATCGTCTGCACCAGTTATAATGTAGATGACACCTTCATGGATTATGGGCTGTGCCTCACCGGAATACTTAGCCCCGACACCGGAGCCTTCAAGGTGCGTGCGCCACACCGGGCCCAGCTGGTTGACATTGTCAGTGTTAATTTGAGTCAGGGGAGAGAAATTACGGTTGTACAAATCTCCACCATTGGTAAGCCAGTCATTGGTTGGCAATTCCAGCAGGGTGTCTGCATCAGGTCGGACTTGGGAAAATTCCGCCGCTTGCGAAAAAGAAAGGTAAAAAGATACCAGCAGCAACAGAAGCATCGGTTGTAATTTTTTCATTTTATAACTCATCATCTGCTTTTGAACGTGAATAATTGTGGCCAAAAATACAGTACTGTATTTTTACTCTGACCCCAATCTTTATTAAAACCCAGAACCCTTTGAAATAGTATTTCCTCTGGCCCCTGTTATAGTGAGACCCTGAAAATATCTGAATCCTATGAATTTTTAAGACGGTAGGCAATCCTCAGGCAGCGCCAAAAAGCGATTGATTAGGCCTTAGCTTCTAATAAACACGCTGCTGCTCTGTAACCGCTAGAGTACGAAAGGCTGCGCAAATGGCACTAATTAGCACTTCGATTCGAACTCTTGTCATCGCAACTGCGGTGATCATAGCCGCCATTTTATTAGTAGTCACAGCAGTACTTCCACAACCTATTTCAACCACCACACCCGAACCTCGACAAAGCGAGTTTTGGTTAAATCGATTCGATGAAATTAATCGCCGCATTGAACAGGGTAATATCGACCTGCTGTTCGTCGGTGACTCCATTACCCATTTCTGGGAAGGCACTATCTATCCTACGGATTCAGAACCGCATGGTACAGCCGGCCAGGCAGTATGGGATGAATATTATAGTCAACGAAATGCCGTTAATATTGGCATAGGCGGAGACAAAATCGAACACATTTTATGGCGTCTCGACCATGGCAATATCGATGGAATATCGCCAAAGTTAATCGTTTTATTGGCAGGTACCAATAATGCTAAAGACAATACCGCAGCAGAAATAGCGGATGGAATTGTCGCCATTATAGATAAATTGCAACTGAAGTTACCTGATTCGAAGATATTGCTACTAAGTATATTCCCGCGCGGAGAATACCCTAACGACCTTCGAACAATCCTCGCAAATGCAAGCCAGACAGCGGCGGCTAGAATTGCCGACAAAGACAATGTTTACTATATGGATATAGCAGCCAACTTCTTAAGCAATGACGGAATCTTGAGCCCAGATATAATGCCCGACGCTCGGCACCCAAATGAACAGGGTTATAGAATCTGGGCAGAATCTATAGAACCTATTGTCAGTGAATTATTTTAGATTCAATGCGTTTTATCTTTCTCACTTTACTTGCCAGCAAACATTGGCTGCTCAGGTAAAGCAGCTTATTGCTAGGCTCCCATGATCTCTATAGCAGTACATATTGAACTGAAGGCTGTAAGAGTATCTTACTTGATCTTGCTTTGTGATTTCTGCTTTGTGCAATACAAGTGTACGCATGATTCGGTTATTACTACTTTGGCTACAATTAGAGATTTTAGACTTGCCAGAGAAAACCTGTACGTGGCAGACGTTAGCGACTCGAAAGGAAAGACAGTAAAAGCCCACATGTAGGATACAAAGAAAAATATAGGCACCCAAGACACGGCACTTTCGTAAGCTGGTGAGCTGGTGAGCTGGTGAGCTGGTGAGCTGGTGAGCTGGTACATATTAGAACCGAGGCTGATTTTTTAATATTTGGGAATAATAGTTGCACTTTTTATTTGGAGATGAAAGTTACACTACTATTTGGGAATGATAGTTACATTTTTCTTGCTTGGGGGCGCGATTTACACTCTTCACATCAGGGGTGGGTGCTTTAAATTGTAAGTAACAGATTGTTACAATAACTCTTGACGGCTACAGCTGTCAGTCTTACGATGCATTTGTAATTAGTCATTAGTCATTAGTCATTAGTCAAGTGGCATACCCACAATGTTTTGATGCTAGGTAGTAGGCGTTTACAACACAAGTGTATACGTCCTCCTTCGTGACTTGTTATGCAATTACTGCTTCCTTAATTAGAAGCTGTAAAATTCAAAGAATATTACGATTTAGTGTTTAAGGAGAGAATAATGAGCAAATACCGACAACTCGGGCATCCTGGGTTTAAAAGAAAATTATTGTGCGCGGCAATTTCAATGTCGTTGCTACCCATAGCCGGGACAGCGTTGGCACAAGATGATGCAGAAGTGGAAGAAGTTATCGTAACCGGCTCGTTCATACGCCGCTCCGAAGGCTTTCAATCCGCATCCCCATTGACACAGATATCACTCGAAGACATTCAGGCCCAAGGCACGCCGAACATGGGAGATGTCATCCACAACCTGAGCTTTAATCAGGGCTCGTCGGTTTCTTCGAACATCACACCAGGTTCCGGTGCCACTACAACCGCGATAAATATCCGTGGTCTCGGCGCCGGTGCTACACTTAATTTGGTAGATGGTAAGCGCATTATCGATGACAACGTTAATCAGATGCTCCCTCAGATAGCCATTCAACGTCTCGACATCGTTGTTGACGGCGCCGCTGCACTTTACGGCTCGCAAGCGGTGGCTGGCGTTGTTAACTTCGTGCCTATCAAGTCCTATGACGGATTCAAGGTTGAAGTTTTTAACATGCGAACTGACGCAAGCGACTCTTATGAGGAACAGATGTACAGTTTCTTATGGGGTACTGAAATCGGGCCAATAGACATAGTAACTTCTGGCCAATGGCGGGATAACTCTAACCTGCTGTGGTCTGACCGACCGGACCTGTATAAAGCTGGTTTCAACAATTCTTCTTCGGGCAACCCAGGCCAGTACTCCGTGCCACAGCGTGATGAGAACGGCATGCTCACCGGAGCCAGCAGCCGTCAGGGCGACCTAGGTTGTGGCTCCATGGCAAGTCAAGTGGACCCAACAAGTAATGGGGCTCGACCCAACCCCAACGGTGCTCTGGGCTCGAACAACACCTGTTACATGGACTTTGGCCAGTGGTGGGAATTGCAACCCAAAAATCAGCAGGCCGTGTTCTATGCCAATGCCAATTATGAAGTCAACGACGACCTGACCTTTAATGCGCAGCTCAACTGGAACAGCTTGACCTATCAAGGGCAGGAATCCGCTGCTAACCCAGGTGGACGCGTAGACGAATTGCCTTTGCTTCGTGGTGAACTGCCAGGAAACCCATACCGCGCAATGGATGCCAATGGTAATTTATTGTTTGCAGCCGATATGAATGGGGACACCCTGCCGGACAGAAATGCCGCCGGAGTGGTGCAACTGGACCCTAATGGCATCCCATTTAACGAAGACGTTAACTTTAGTGGCTGGCGCCCCTTCGGTAAGTCACAGACGCCTGCTGCGGGCCTTAACGGCAACGGCAGCTTCCCTGGCTTTGCCAGAGAAAGTGCCTTCCGGGTTGCCCTCGATGCGGACTTCACTGTCCCCTTCATAGAAGGCTGGAGGGGTGCGGCCTCGGTTATGTATTCCCAAGAAAAAAGGCTTAGCCGGTTTAACAACCAGAGCTTCTCTGCGATCTCTCAGGGTCTGAATTGTGACACCCTAGGTCCAGTAGATGAATGTTTCAACCCGTTTGCAGTCAATGCTGATGTGCTTAGACCGTACACGAACTCGCAGGCAGTCGCTGATTCGATATTTCCCACTCAGTTACTCCGCAGACGGACAGATAATTCGCTCTACACTATGGACTTGGTATTGAATGGTGAGGTGCCATTGGGCAACTTTGAATTGCCTGGAGGACCTATTGGCATGGCTGTTGGCGTCCAGCGCCGTGGTAATGGCTTTGACTACATTCCTTCCAGCATCGAACAAAGTGGAGACCTCTATAACGGGGCGGAGGACCAACCGGCTAACGAGACGAGAACCGTCGATGCCTGGTTTGTCGAGCTGGCAATCCCGGTTCTGGATAACCTGGAACTCACCGCGGCTATCCGTAATGAGAGTTACTCAACTGGCCAGGACTCAACGGATCCGAAGTTTGGTATCGCCTATAGCCCTACGGACTGGCTAACTCTGCGCGCTACTGAAGGTACGGCGTTCATTGCGCCGTCTCTGAACGACTTGAACGCGCCGGAGCGCTGTAACTTGAGCAACATAGACGATCCAATGTCCACCTTTTTCGCCTATGCACGTCGTTGCCAAGCTGGTAACCCGCTGCTGACGCCGGAAACGGCTGACACCAGAAGCTTTGGTGTGACATTCGAGCCGATCGATAACCTGCGTATTGATCTGGACTGGAGCCAGACTAATTTCCAGGATCGTATCGTGAGTATCGATCCGCAGCAGTTGCTGTCCCTGGATTACTTTAACTGGTCAAATTCTACTGGTGTAAGCGGTAGAGAGCCTACCGTTGCCGAACTGACTAGCTGGGTTAACTCAGGACAACAGGATCCGCGTATTGTTCGTGCAGCCAACGACGCGACGCAGATTCTGCGGGTTACCGTCGGTCAGTCTAACGCTGCTGTGAATAACGTGGAAGCCTACGATCTGAAGGTTAGATACCAGTTTGACCTTGATGCAATTACAGGCTTACTAGGTTTCAACGATGTTGGTGCCATTACGGTGAACTTTAATGCTACTAAGATCGATTTGTGGGAATACCAGAAGTTCGCGACTGATCCGGTGAGCTCGCCTTTGGGCAAGCGGAATCGATTCCTTGGTGAAGCGCCGCCACTGCCAGAAGTAAAGGCTAACCTGCGAGTAACTTGGGTGAATGGTAACCACAGTGTTAGCGTTGCCTCACAATATATCGACGAAATTGAATACGATGGCTACAACTGGGGTAGTTCATTCTTCGACCAGTTCCCATTCTTCACGGGGTTCGATATCAGTGAGAGAGACACGCTGCGCGCAAGTACAGTCACGGACGCTACTTACAACTACCAAGGACTTGAAGTGATGGGTTCTGATGTAGACTTGACGTTCGGAGCTCGAAATGTGTTCGATAGAATGCCACAGCGAGTGAATGACTTTGCTGGCATGGAATCGGTCCTTTATTCGGGACGTGGACGTATGCTCTATGGCAGGGTAACAATGGAGTTCTAAGTTAGGCTCTTGTAGAACGAAAACGGCTCCTTCTTGCGAAGGAGCCGTTTTTTTTTGACTCGAAAATTTGATTAAATGCGGGTAGCCCATCTTAGGTTATCGACATCCTTTTCATGAGTATTTATATCTCGACCTAACACACTAGATCTCAACGTAAACCTCGACTTGTTATCGGTGGAACTTTGGTGAAGGACGACATTCTGCAGTGTTGCTGGAAACTTCTGCGGTATACGGGCACTGCAATCTTTTGCAATGGCTCTGCAAGGCGGAACCGCCTGTTGATGAGTGTCGTGTTTTACAAGATTTAGTTTATTTTTTAGTCTTGTTGTCTGTTACAAAAATTAGAATAATGCCTTACCGTGCCAGGCATTAGCTTATTCCGCCGCTGCAGTCTCGCAGCAGTTGTTTCGTCGCTGCGGATGCGCCGTCTGCTTGAACAGTGAATTTAACTATTTACATAGTTGAATATTCAGCCAAGACAGGACTGCCTTAGCCATTTTTTTCATGAACTAAAACTTATGATTATTGCAAGGGAAATCCAAGCACTCAGGGAAGGTAACCCAGCGGTTAGCAAAGACCAAATAGAAACGCCTGTAAGACCTATCCACCAAGCTCTTCAAGCCGAGCCTTTAAGTCTTCCAAGACAAGCAAGGCCTCAGCGAAGGGTGAATATTTTTCTATCAGTGATGCATAAACTGCGTTCATTTCATCCGTTTCAATCTTTACACTCGCCTCTAATGCTTGCAGCTCGGCAACGCCATCAAACTCTTGAATAAAACGCCTCACCTCTCGGCTACGAGCCTCTGTCAAGAACACCGGTTCACAGACCCGCTGGGGAATTCTGGTTCCTGTCAGGGCAACTTGTCTGCAGACAATATTCAACTTTTTGTTGCCATTATTTGCATTGTAAAAATTATAAATATCAGTTTCAACGCGAATAATTTGAGATCTAACTGCCGCCCTGGAAAGCTCACCGATGACGATGACCTCCTCTATAGCAGGTGTATCTGCAACCTGTCCCAATGATAGCTGGGAAAAAACAACCAACAATAAAATCAGTACTGTCTTTTTCATGTTAAACCCAGTTTGAGTTTGATAAGGAATTATTGAGGCTCGCCGCCGCCGGTTCCGACGCCCAGAGTTCTGCTCAGGAAGCCCACATCCTCCTGAGCCTCTTCCTGCATTCGGACCCGCTGCCTAACGGTCATACAAATGAACTGGGGAATATTTGTACCTATTACCCGTTCACGGGTGCAGACTAGCTTGTCATTATCAGCAACGACAGTAGCATTATAGGCTACAACATCGGCTTGGGTGCGAATTCTAGGAATCCCATCATCTTCGTACAAGCCTTCGCAGGCTGTGAGTGCAGCGACCAATACCAGTAAAATCAGGGCCTTTATCATCGTATCTTCCTTAAATTAATCCTTTATTGTGCTTCTCAATCTGAACTATGCATCTTTTTCGTGCCTGATTATTGGCTAATCTTCACGCATGAACATGGGCATAGCGGATGTCTATAGCATGATTATTACAAAGAGCTTTGTGTGTACTATACGCAATTCTAGCTGTTGGGGTGCGTTTTCTGCTCGGCGCTTGTTAGCCTATTCCCCATGCAAACTTGCATTATTTATCATGACTTCAGCAAGTTAGTTCCATTTCTTGTTTCGGAACAGCAATGAAAGCAAGTAGAGACTGAGTAAACTTTATCTAGCCTCGTGAGGAAAATGCATCCAGCCGGTAATGATATATTTTTCTCCCGAGTTAACAATATTGCCCAGATGAGCATGGGTCCATTCGGCAGGCCAAATAAGAGTCTTTCCTCTTTCCGCCTGAATTTCCAAGTTTTGATGAACGAATGTTGTGGAGCCACCATCTTCAACATCATTTAGATAAGTCATAAAGGCGAGGACCCTGAAAGAATTTTGTATTGATGTCCGTTCGGTGTGGGGCAGCTTGAAGTGACCTCCTGGCAAGTACTTTTGAATGTTGAAGGAGCCTATATCCGTTCGTGGCATTGTCGAAGCCAAGAACGGGAATTCCCTTAAATACTCTTCATAGCACGCGTATAAACAGTTGATGTATTCTTTAACCGATTTGTATTCTGGCAATTCTAGATCTCTCGGGTTCACCGTAATATCGATTGAATTCTTCGCTTCAAGATTCACTCCTCCGGCAGACTGGCCCGGTTCTTGTTTTTCTTCGTGAGCTGCAAAAAAACTGACTAGCTCATCACACAGTGAATTTTTTTCAATATTCCAACTACCAATAAAGTGCGGGCTTGAGCCCTCTATATTTATGCTGATCATTTCACCCGCCCATGGATAATAGATACACCGTTCGAGATGTCGAAAGATACGAGGCCAAACGACTCTTGTCTGAGTTGCAGCCCTTCGCTTAAGTTACCCAGCGCTGCTAATGCATTGCCTCTAAACCCTGCCACATCCAAATTATTTGGCTCAATTTCTGCTGCGCGGTCATAAGTTGCCAAGGCTTTTTCGAATTCCTTAAAGTACATCTGAATATCTCCTAAATTGATGTACAGCCTAAATTTGAAATTGCTGTCTTGCTTTGGATTTTCTGGTCGCCAGGGATCGAGGTCAACAGCCCTGCTAAAATCTCTTCTAGCCCTGGAATAGTTGCCAAGTTTTTCCTCTACGCTACCTCTACTACTATAAGCTCGTGCGTAGCCGGGATCCAATTCGATTGCCCTCGTAAAGCTTCTACTAGATTCCTCATATCTGGCCATGCTTTCCAAAAGATTGCCACGATTATTAAAGGCCAGTGAGAATGAAGGATGTAAGGTTATAGCCCTGTCATAATTTTCTAAGGCAGCATCTTTTCTATCTGTTGCCTTCAGGGAATTCGCATAGTTAAAATAAGCCAAGGGACTACGAGGATTCAGTGTAACGGCCCTAGACAGGTGTGTCAGGGCCTGTTCATGCTGATTGAGGTTTTGCAACATCGCGCCCAAGTTATTGAGAGCATCACCGAAATCTGGATCCAGTTGAACTGCCTTTGCGAATTTATCAATTGCCTCGTCAAACTGCCCAAGAGAATTCAGTAAGATTCCGAGATTGTTGTAAACATCTGGATAGTCGGGGTTTTTTTTAACGGTATTTTCATAGGCAGCCAAAGCCTGTGTTGGTTTATTCTGGGCCATAAAAACGACGCCGAGCATATTTGAAACAACCGCAGAATCGGGATAAGTCTTAAGTAAATTACTACAAAATTTTTCAGCCCCAATGAAATCCCCTGCATTATAGAGATTGAAAAGTGACTCAACTTCTGAATCCGGAGGAGTTCTGGCTTCGCTGTTCGGCATGATGAAGAGACGTTGGTCTATTGATAAAGGAAAAGAAGAATAATAGAAGCCTTTGTTAATTTAGTCCATAGCACCAGCGCGCATAATATTGGATCAGTGCCGCAAAACCTCGAAGGGGAAGTCATAGCGGTATTGAGAGTCGCCTGCTCATAGACTTTCTAATTAGCGACTCAAATTCCATAGGCATACCTGAAAAACTACCGGTAGTTGAAACTACCAGGCTAACCTGAGCCCGGATGTATCCAAACACTTTTCTGATGATGATAAAAGGATCAGCGTTCAATTTCCCTTATGGTCTATGTCCATTCGAATTTCACCGCTCCAATACTGCCATACCATTTCATAGCAATAACAATAACAATGATGGCACTAGACTTCATACGAAAGAGAGTGCTGAATATAAACGTCGACAAAAGCTCCAATCGTAAATATCAAGTCGGCGTTGGAATCGATTACCGTACCAATCAGTCTGAGGAGTTTTTCGACGTCAGGAATCATGTGGTGGTCAATCCGTAAACCAACCACAAGGTTTCGAAAATCTAAAGCTGATTCTTGTTGTTTGCTCTTTAATGGCTTGGTCGGCTTCGCTATTCAGCGCCAGCACTTTGCCACGCTCTTCCCGATTCAATGCCTCAAAGTGATCGTAATAGTTTGGGTCACTATCGACCAGTACCGTGTGCGCTGCTTGTTGGTCCAGCGTATCAAAATTGAGTATGGCGGAGTTCCCTTCCTGCTTCGTACGGACACAAGGCACACCATGAATTCCATTGAGATCACGATACCCATTACCAACCCCGAGAGATAGCTGCTGAATTTCACTAGCCGGGTCGAGATCAGGCCGAGTAATTTAACCACTTGCAAAACTCTAACGGTCTCTACATTTTGGATGATATTTACCCCGTTGAGCAGCTGTCTTTGTGCTTCGCTGTATTGCTCGGGACGAATTTCAGGTGAAATCCTCTGGATGCTCCTTATGTCAGCGCAACCTTGATCAATCGAAGCTCGCATGCCTTCTTGATTCAGATGTGTGAGATAAATTTCCAACCTTTGAATAATTCAGAGCAAGCGGCGATTTGTGCCAAACAGAAAAGCTGAGCCAATTCCCTGGTGGGAACCGCCGTATCGATTATCCCATCATTCTTCAATAGAGAACGTACAATTTCCCGATGCTTGGAATCTTTATTCAGGGTTTTCAGATAGCTATCGTAGTGTTCGAATTGCCTGATAAGGCTATCAAAACATGGGCTCATTGCTATTGCAGCAAAAGCATCAGCTTCCAAAGCGCAGGCAGACGCAAGTTGCTCGCCTGAGAAAGATGCCCAACGGTTCTGTGTCATTGCTTGAGGCTCCTTCTCTTTATTCTAAAAATTGATTCCAGTAGCCTTGCGGCTGCCCTATGGGTCCAGATGGATCTGAGAAGGGTGATTCAAGCACTGGATAGGTTAATGTTGCCGCAGTTTGGAGAGAGTTTCAGCTTATTACTGGGGCTGGCTGGAGATTGCCCCTGGCAAAGAAGTTCTAGACTTAGAGGGAAGTAGCTTTTACTCTACTTATACGCAAACGAGGGAGCGAAGATAGACTATGCCATTCCCTTTGATTTGATTTGATTAGATTTATTTATTATCTAAATTCATAAAAATTTGTACTCAAGATTAAGGCCTAACCAACCTGAACCGCTAAATTAGAGACGCACTATTTATTATTGGCGAGGAAATAATGAACGATTTGAAAGTAAAAAATATTGTGATCCTAGGTGGTGGAACTGCAGGCTGGATGACGGCCAACGTGTTACAAAAAAAATGGCAGCACCTTGGAATAAAAATCACCTTAATTGAATCACCTGATATCGGCGTTATTGGAGTTGGCGAAGGGTCTACTCCACTCCTAAAAGTTTTTTTGGATTCTTTGGATATCAGCGAGTCTGAGTGGATGCCAGAATGCAATGCAACTTATAAAAATGGAATAAGTTTTAAGAACTGGTCAACGGTCTCTGGCTATGAAGAGTACTTTCACCCTTTCCCATGCGGCCTTGATTCACTGACATTTAACTATCATTACAATAATGCAACTCAGCGCCGAAAAGGGGTTGATGTCATAGCTAATCCTAATCGTTTTTCCTTAATGGCAAGTTTAACGGAAAAAAAATTGGCGCCAATTCCATCAGAAAACTTTCCATTTAATTTTCAATATGGCTATCACTTTGATTCTATATTGCTTGGAAAATTCTTACGAAAAAAAGCGGTTGAACGTGGTATCAATCACATTCAGGGAACCGTCGAAAGTGTTGCACAAAATTCGAATGGTGATATAAGTTCTTTAAAACTTAGCAATGGTCAGACGTTTTCTGCTGATTTTTTTGTTGACTGTTCCGGCTTTACTTCAATTCTTCTGGAAAAAACCTTAAAGGTGCCCTTTATTAGTTTCTCAGATAACCTGTTTAACGATTCTGCCATTGCACTTCCGACCGAAATTGATCCACATATACCATCGGAAACTTTATCGACGGCACTAACGAATGGCTGGGCATGGCAGATACCGCTGACTAATCGTTTTGGCAATGGGTATGTTTATAGCTCACAATATTGTACTCAAGATGAGGCTGAGAAAGAGCTAAGAGCACACTTGGGAATTCTAGATGATGACATCGAAGCTCGCCATCTAAAAATGAAAGTTGGCAAGACACAAGTGTCTTGGCGTAACAATTGTGTGGCTGTCGGGCTTTCTCAAGGTTTCATAGAACCATTGGAAGCAACAGCTATACAATTTATATACGCTACGATTGAGCAATTTGCCATAGCATTTGAGGAAGGGGGATTTACCAACCAACATAAGGATGAATTCAACCAGCGCGTGAATATGAATTTTGAAGGTATTCGAGATTACATAGTTTTACATTATAAGACCAATTCAAGAAGTGATAGTCAATATTGGATAGACAACCGGGAAAATAAAAATATTTCAAACAACTTGGAAGCTATGCTTAATTGTTGGTACAACATACAAAACTTGGAAGCAGAGTTAAAACGTCTTGATATAGCAAATTACTATACACATAGGTCTTGGAACTGCTTGCTCTCAGGAATGGGACTATTCCCAGCTAAAGAAAACCTAACTCCTGCTGATGCAAAGAAAGCCCAATCTGATCTCAAATATGTTGATAATTTTATTGATCGCTGCGCTATGAATTTTAAACCTCATGAAGAAATGCTATGAGAGCATAAGAAGCGGAATTCCCAGAGTTTGCTAGACACAAAATAGCGTTAAATTGTAACTCTATGAGAGTTGTTTATGAAAGGACTGGGAAGTCCAGTGGGTTCGACTCCTGCCTCTTAACCATTACCGTCCATAATCTCTCCAGTGGCTCTTCAGCCCTCGATAGCTCTATATAGCTGCACCCTAACCCTGTTTCCTAGTAACCGCCCAGTGAGCACCCCACACCCGGAGTACACCCCCGATTAGTCAGGATAGTTTCATTGCCCCCCTACACATACTATTGTCTAAGTTGTGACAAACTTTGATCGAAATTATAGAAGTGTTTGCATTTGATCTAACTTTGTTGAATGGGAATGACGGATGTATGTATCAGTGACGGGAATTAAAACAAAGCATGAGTCGTAGAGGCAACTGCTGGGACAATACGCCAATGGAGAAGTTCTTCAGGCGTTTTAAGACTGAGTGGATGCCTTCGATAGGCTACCGATCATTTGTTGAAGTAAAGTTTGCGGTGAACAATTACATTACTGGTTTAACCATAAGTTGGTGGCCAATATTACTTGAACACTGTACTTATCCAGCCGAACGAGTAGTATTCTAGAGCCCACAATAATTCAAATTCGACTAGTTGTACTTACCTATTAGGCAGTAGTTCCATTGACAGTCATAACAGAAAATACCGGCGACTCAAGCCAATTGAGCAATAACGGTGATGCTCTTTACCGTTTCTCCAGTCGAGCCTTGCTTGTCATCGTCTGGGCTAGCTCCTTCATTTTCGGCCTCTATATTCTTGCCAACTACGCGGCGGCGTATTTCGAGAATGACATGCTGCGCTGGAATAATGTGCTACCGGAGATTTATGATCCGAGCCAGCCACAGGCCTCTGTGGGCATTGGCCTGCACTTCGCAGCCGGTGGCTTGATCTTGGTCCTCGGCGGCATGCAGCTAATCGAACCAATACGCAGCAACTACCCGCGCGTACATCATTGGACCGGTCGACTCTATATCTTCCTGTCAATGGTTGCTGCGATTGGGGGATTATCGTTCATCGCTATCAAAGGCACCGTCGGCGGGCTGGTAATGGACATCGGCTTCAGCTTGTATGGCATCTTGATGTTTGTGGCCGCCGTGCAGACCGTGCGCTATGCCATGGCACGGCAACTCTTGGACCATCAGGCCTGGGCCTGGCGCCTCTATGCGCTAGCTATCGGTTCATGGCTCTATCGTATGGATTATGGCCTGTGGCTGATCCTTACTGACTGGGTAGGCCACACTGAAGAATTTGATGGCTGGTTCGATCACATCATGGCCTTCTTCTTCTACATTCCCAATCTACTCATCGTGGAGCTAATGATCCGCGCCCGATCTCAAGAGAGTAGCAAGCGGTTGCTCACCACGGCCTCGGTGACAATGCTCTGCTGTGGCCTGCTCTTAGTGACAGCCACCTGGGGGTTCGCACGAGTGGCTTGGTTGCCGGCTATCGCAGATTTTCTATTTAGCTAGAGTGCATTTAGCACAAATTTCCCCCGACCAATTCAATACGGCTACATTTTTAATGCTGACCGCATTTCTTTAACCCATCCTGTCCAGATAGTGTTTTTACTCTCCTCTTTTTGCTTTAGTATAGAGCGTAATCTCTCTGACAATACGGCGGAACGACCATGGTCTATTCACTCATCGGTAAGAATTTTACGCCACCGGATGTTCACGGCAAGGTAAACGGCAAGGCCAAATATGCAGAGGATTTCAAGGTTGAGGGCATGCTCTATGCACGTCTGCTCACCAGCCCGGTTCCTCATGCCCGCATTCGAAGAATCGATACCAGCGCTGCGTTACAAATGGAAGGCGTTGTAGCCGTGCTTACGGCAGACGACGTCCCCAGCCCCGAGGGTGTTGCTAATCATATTCTGACCAACGAACCTGCTTATGTGGGAGATCCTATTCTCGCGGTAGCCGCGGTTGATGAGAAAACCGCCGAAGATGCAATCGCGGCCATCACCTTTGAGTTCGAAGCACTGCCTTTTACGGTAGATCCGCTGACTAGCCTGCGCCCCGATGGCCCCGACGCTCGCACACAAGGGAATGTGGGCAACTCATCTATAAGAGAAGGCATTCGCTCCATTAAGTGGAGCGCTGCAGAATTTGCTGCAGCCGGCGAGAATACCCTGCCGCAGGGGGAGGCTGCCGTAGAGTGGAGCGTGGGGGATTTGGAATCAGGGTTCAATGAAGCGGCATTCGTCATCGATGAGAGTTTTGTAACCGCCAGTCACTCCCATTTATCCATGGAGCCCCGCTCGGTGCTTTCCTATTGGGAAAACGGCAAGTGCTTCGTCTACGGTTCAAGTCAGAGTCAGAGTTTTCCAGTACCGGGGCTTGCGGCTTACATCGGTATCGCGCCAGAAGACCTGGTGTTCGTGGCCGAGTTCTGTGGCGGCGGTTTCGGATCCAAAGGTGGCGCCTATCCGAGCATGTCTATTCCTGCACACATGGCACGACTGACAGGTAGGCCAGTTATGCTGCGCATCTCCCGAGAAGAAGAGTATTACATTGGCTCCGCGCGGCATGGTTTTCAGGGCCATATAAAAATGGGCTTCCGCGAAGACGGCCGCATAACGGCGGCCGATCTGTATATCGTGCAGGACAATGGCGCCAATGCGGGTTTTTCCGACTGGTTATCAGCCGGCGATGCCGTCTCTTTGGTGTATCAGCCGCTAGCCATGCGCTTTAGAGGTATTCCGGTATTCACCAATACGCCGTTTAAGGGCGCGCAGCGCGGCCCAGGGCAGAATCAGGTTCACGCCGCTATTGAACCGTTAATGGACAAAGCCGCTCGGGAACTGGGCATAGATCGCCTCGCAATTCGTAGCATCAACGCGCCGGAAAGTGATGACCTCTACGGGGCTAGGCAAAGCTCTCTCACCAGCGCACACCTGCCGGAAGCACTGGCAAAGGGTGCACAACAATTTGGCTGGGAACAGAAGAGCAGACTCAGCGGGCAACGCCTTGGCAACAAGATCATTGGTGTCGGCGTCGGACAGGCTTATCACTCAGCCGGAAGCAGTGGTTTCGATGGATTGGTTCGAATCTCTCCCGAAGGCAAACTGCATATTCATACAGGGGTCGGCAATCTGGGCACCTATTCTCATACCGCTACCTCACGGGTGGCTGCCGAGATTCTCAAGTGCAACTGGGACAACTGTGTTGTCGAGCGAGGAGACAGTCGTCGTCACCTGCCTTGGAATTTGGGGCAGTTTGGCAGCAATACGTCGTTCACCATGACCCGCACCAATTACGTTGCAGCCATGGATGCTCTGGAGAAATTGCTGGAGATCGCCGCGCTGGATCTGGGGGGATCACCTGCTGATTACGACATCGGTGATGAAAGGGTTTTTCTTAGAAGCGATCCTTCAAACTTTATTAGCTACGCAGCAGCAGCAACGCGCGCCATTGAGATAGGCGGCAAATACAGCGGCCAGATAGCACCGGAAGACATTAACTCGATGACGCGCAATTCAGTTGCCGCTCTGGCTGGCAGTGGACTGATTGGCGTGGCAAAGGACAATCTGGAAAAAGTGGGCACAGTGCCGGCACTGGCTGCAGGCTTTGTGCAGATTGCACTGGATATTGAAACAGGCAAGTACGACATACTCGATTACGTGGGCGTGGCTGACTGCGGCACTGTATTGCATCCATTGGGGTTGGGCAACCAGATCAAGAGTGCCGCCTTCATGGGTTTTGGTATGGCCGGTTTCGAACGGCATGCCTACGATCCGCAAAACGGTCTGCCAGCCAATTCCAGCTTATATCAGGCCAAGCCACCAAGCTATCTCGATGCGGCTACCGATATGAGTTGGGCAGCCATCGACAAAGCCGACCCACAAAACCCGGTTGGCGCCAAAGGCATTGGCGAGCCTATTCAGGGCTGCGCCGCCGCTGCATTACTCTGCGCCATTTCCGACGCACTGGGTGGGCATAATTTCAATCGAGTGCCAGTAACCGCAGACATGATTGTCAACGCAGCTAGCGGCAGGCCGCAATCCCAAAAGCCTTTGCAGACGAATACAACATAAGAGAGGGCAACAAATGTAATGTGTAATAAAAATTTGGATAAAGGAGATCTAAATAAATGGGCGCGAAAAAAAAGACACAAGTAACAAGCTATTTGGTTTTCCTCCTTTTTTCGGATGCCATTTAACTCGCATGAATCTGCCCACCCACACCATTGCTCTTGCCACGCTTCTTCTCTTCACGGCTGAAGCCTGTGCGCAAATTTCTCAGCTCGATGTCGGTCTGACTTCACAGCGAGAGGTCATTCGCGCTTTCAGTATTACGGCAGAATCAGAAACGGCGCCTAGCGTGCTGGTAATCGCCGGACTAGATGGACCCTCCCCTATCACTGAACAGCTGTTATCGCTCGCTGAACACTATTCACAGCGTGACGCGGCAGGCCGCGGGGTCAACCTCTTGGTAATTCCCATCGCTAACCCCGACGCTGATATTTTGGTATTTCCCCCTACAGGAGAAGCCTACCAGGAGAACTCCGTTTCTCATGCGTTATGGCGCTGGACCGGCGTACATGCACCGGACATTATCGTTATCATGGGCGATGATAGCGCTGGATTTGCTGAGGCAGCATCGAATCTAGCAGTAGCAGGCTTTGGATCCATTCCAGTTCAAACCTTCGCTGAAATTTCTGCCCTAACTAGTCAATTACTAGAATTTTCAGAGCTTCGCTATTCCGCCGCCCACAGAGAAGTAGAGCGCCGCCTGGCTAGGTCGCCGAGTGAGCTTGCTGAGCAATTAGCGGGTATTTACGGCCGCGAATTCTCGACCCCAGCTTACGTGCCTGGTATGGGATTGATCGGGCGCCTTCGTCTAGGCCAGATTGCTGCTATAGAAGAGCAGTTAAAAAATTATTTAGCTGACGGTGAGGTTGTCGTTAGCAATGCGTCCCTAATGGCCGGCCAGCTTGTGTTCGCTGAATATGCTCACTTGAGCGGAGACTCCCGAGCAATAGACTTGGTGATTCAAGCTGCAAATCTGGGCTTTGACGAGGACGGCGATATGCTGGAATCCATGCCCTTTAACAACGAGATGAGCGACTCAGTTTTTATGGCGCCTCCATTGCTAGTCCAGGCAGGTGTCTTTACTGAAGAAGACCGATATTTCAACATGGCTGTGCGTCACATCATTTTCATGCAAAATCTGTTACTCAGGGAAGACGGGCTCTATCGCCATTCTCCCCTAGCAGATGTTGCCTGGAGTCGGGGTAATGCGTTTCCAGCTTTGGGCCTAGCATTAGTTCTCTCAGATTTTCCATCAGAGCACCCGGCTTTCCCTGAATTGCTGAAATCTTACCAAGATCACTTGCAGGCACTAATACGTCATCAGAACGCTGATGGTCTCTGGCATCAGGTTGTGGATTATGAAGGGTCTTTTTCCGAGCTCTCATCAACCGCTATGATCGGCATTGCAATCAAGCGCGGCCTCGACAAAGGATGGTTGGATGCAGAAAACTATCAACCCGTAGTAGATGCCATCTGGCAAGCCGTGCTAATCCGCACAAGCCTTGACGGTGAATTTGTTGATGTCTGCACCAGCACCGGAAAGATGCCAACACTGGAAGCCTATCTCAACCGCCCCGCGATTCTTGGTTTGGACGAAAGAGCCGGAGGAATGATCATGAACCTGGCAATTGAGATGCAATAAATAGCGCGGCATGCTTAGCCCACTGCCGTTGTATTTTTACGCTAACTCTTTCCCCCTAAAGCTCCTGCCGCAAAACGCGCAGAATTTCTAGGCGATTATTGACAGCTTGATTAGTCAGAATCACGAACGGATACAGACCATCGGGCTCGCGGATATAGCCGGCGAAGTTGTAGACGCCGGTCAAGGTACCACTTTTGCGTAGCACTGCGTCTACCTCGGGCAGCAGATCGGCATAGGGTTTAAAGACTTCGAGAATATGCATCATGCCAGCGGCACTGCTGCGTTGGGTGCGGGATAGGCCGGAGCCCTCCAACATGAGCAAGGACTGTGGATCGCGCCCAAAACTATCTCCATACAACTGAGCAAGCTGCTGCTGCAGGGCAGCACGAGCTGACTTTGTCGTGGCAGGGTAGTCACTATCTTGCACACCAAGCGTTAGAAAGAGTTGGTTGGCGATAAAATTGTTGGAATAGCGCAGCAGACCCTCTAAGTTATCGCGTAGCGATTGGGAACTGCGATGACTATAAAACAGTCTCCACTCATTCGTTACGGCTTTGTGATAGAAGTCCGTATCGGATAGGGTGATGCCTGACTCTACAAGAAAGTGCAGAAAAAGTTGCTGCGCCTGGCGCAGTCCAGCGGCTGGATCATCACCCAGATTGATGCGCAGATTTTCCCCTGGAGAAAGCTGCGCGCCCAGCTCTCGAGCAAGTGCTGTCAGGGGAGTCTGCGGTTCACCAGTGATCAGTCTACCGCTGGATGACCATGCCAAATTCACCGTGTTGAAATTCACGGCTAGAGCACTATTGCGGGCACCATAGGGCTGATTGGTACCACTCTCAATAGGTAGGTCGGGGTTCGGTTCGAAGGCAGAGTCATCCATAACTAGGCGGCGAATCTGTTTAAGTCCGCGCTCGGCCAGGGTGTCGACAATATGAGCAATCTCCTCGGACACCAGAAATGGGTCGCCTAGGCCCCGAACTAACAGGTCCCCACTGCTATTGAGATAAAAGTGAGTTTCGAAGCGAAAGCCTTCACCTAACGTGGTCAATGCCACCTGTGCCAGTGGGACCTTGAGGAGGGATGCCGGCACCAGCGGGGTGCCGGGATTGAGGCTCACCAGGGTCTCACCATTCGGCGAACGCAGCATCACGCTGCCATCACCAATCAGGGCAGCCAAACGATCTTGTGCCACAGCTGGGAAAGCCAGTGTGCAGAATAGCAGCAACAGGGAAAGCCCAAACATAGGTAGAATGTGAAAAGCGCGTTTCAACTTATTTATTGCCGCTTGGATTAAGGGATCAGAGTAGTTTGATCGCCGGGTTTTGGCAATACTGATGGGGATTGAGCGCGAAAGGGGACGGAGGGATTTATTTTTAACCAGCCCAATGATTGATGGTATTACTCCGCCCCTTTGATTACTACTTTTTCTAAGCTAAAGGAGAATCTGCTCGTCGATTGCCGCCATGGTCTGTAACGCCCTAGCGTCCAGCTGCTGATCGCTGGCGCTGCTCACAGGATGGTCGATAATCGCGAAGGCATAGCCAGGCATGCCTAACACCTTCGCCATGAGTTCGGCGGCGCTAACGAAATTACTAGTCATCGCACCTACCGCGGGTGTACCCACCCGCTCGCTGCTAATTGCATCATGCAAACTGCACGACGAGCAGCTGCCTCAGTCACCTAGACCGGTAATAGCCAGATCCCAACTCCTCGCCTCATCGATGATCTCGTCCTCGGCGGGCGCGCTGTAATTAGACTTAGTTCGCAGGACCGCCTGGGCTACTTGATAACCCTCTCGAAGCAGTCTATCGACATGAGCGAAGACGCCAATAACCGCCGTAACGGCCTGGCTCTTGGTGCCAAGCTAGGAGGGAATTATCGCGCCAAATCCGCCCGCAGGTCCGCCAGCGGCAACTAACAAAAGATGGTCTGGACTGGGCAGCGCGCAATATTCAGTATCGCCCTTATTGTGTACTAC
>Ga0307994_1000299_pt1 | contig 36273 bp, 45 predicted proteins | sample EllFjometagen261_FD_203171 | JGI IMG/M metagenome (GOLD analysis project Ga0307994, IMG submission 203171) | Marine microbial communities from Ellis Fjord, Antarctic Ocean - #261 | ecosystem: Environmental > Aquatic > Marine > Unclassified | place: Southern Ocean | collected 2014-11-02
GTGCAGATTTTTCGCGTGCAATTTGAAAGTAAGGGGGAGTGATGTTTTATCAACATAATATAAAAAAGACGAACAGCCTAGTGCCGTATGAAAGCAACAGCCGCACGCACAGCGACGAACAGGTCGCGCAAATATGTGCCAGCATAACGGAGTGGGGTTTCACGAACCCGATATTGGTCGACCCGGACGGCGGCGTGATCGCCGGGCATGGCAGGCTTCAAGCGGCCATAATTTTGGGGCTGGATGATGTGCCGTGCATCACCATCGACGGGCTGACAGAGGCGCAGCGCAAGGCGTATGTACTGGCCGACAATCAACTGGCGACAAATGCCGGCTGGGATTTAGATTTGCTTAAAATCGAGTTGCAAGATTTGACAGCAATGGAATTCGATTTGTCCCTGCTAGGTTTTGACGGCGAGTTTACCAGTGAATTATTGACAGAGATTCCAGGGGGCGAAACCGACGAGGATGCGGTGCCCGATGCGCCAGAGATACCCGTCACGGTTGAGGGTGACGTTTGGATACTGGGCAATCATCGTGTGATGTGTGGGGACAGTACAAGCATCGATGCGGTTGAAAAACTAATGGCGGGGCAGAAGGCTGATATGGTTTTCACTGACCCGCCGTATGGGATTAAATATCAAAGCAATATGCGCGTGAAAACTGAAAAGTTTGAAGTTATAGAAAACGATAATGTGTTCTTGGATGTCGCCCCAATTATCGAAGTCTTTTCGTCGGGCTGGGTTTTTATCTGGACGAGCTGGAAAGTCATCACTGTATGGATAGATATGTTTGAGGGGTTCGGCTATCCGACAAACCAAGTGATCTGGTACAAGCCGGGTGGCGGCATTGGCGACTTGAAAAAAACATTTTCTAGTGATTACGAGACAGGACTGGTTTGGCACAGGGGCGCGGAGCTGACAGGCAAAAGAATTGGGAGCGTATGGAAAGTTAATAAAGACGGGGCCGCGACATATAACCACCCCACCCAAAAGCCGGTCGCCTTGGCGGAGGAGGCTATTGATAAAACAACGCGGCACACAGACGCCGTTCTTGACCTATTTGGCGGCAGTGGCAGCACCCTGATCGCCTGCGAAAAGACCGCCAGACATTGCCGAATGATGGAGCTTGACCCAAAGTATTGCGATGTAATCGTCAAACGCTGGGAAGAATACACCGGCAAAAAGGCAACGCTTGAATCTACTGGCGAACAATTCACGCAGGAGGTGACAGCATGAGTGGCCGCAAACCAATCCCCACAAACTTGAAGATCGTCAAAGGCACAGCACAGCCGTGTCGCATCTTAAAAGACGAACCAAAACCAAAGGCCGACGCGGTGCGAATGCCTGCCGGTCTATCTGACGATGCAAAAAAGCAGTGGAAAATTGCCGCCAAACATCTCACCGCTGCGGGCCTGCTGACTAACTTGGACACGTTTGCTCTGGCAATGTACTGCGAAGTTTTTGCCCGGTGGACATACGCAAACGACCAGATCAAAAAGTTCGGCCCGATTGTAAAAGCGCCAAGCGGCTACCCGGTGCAGTCGCCATTCTTGCAGATTGCAAATAAGTCGTTCGACCAGATGACAAAAATGCTGGTCGAGTTTGGAATGACCCCCAGCAGCCGGTCGAGGGTGGCCGGGGCTGGGCCGCCCGACGATGAAGATGACGGCGACCCACTGCGTTGATTACACACGCCGAAAAATGCCAGCGGTATATCGATGATGTGCTGGCCGGCAATATCCTAGTGTCTAAGCTGACCCGGCAATCGTGCCAGCGGCAGATCAATGATCTGGGCCGCGTTGGTGATGACGAGTTCCCCTATTTTTTTGATGACAGCCGCGCGAATAGAATCTGTCTTTTCATCGAAGGGCTGACGCACATCAAAGGCAAGTGGGCCGGGACGCCGATCAGGTTGGAAGATTGGCAGTGTTTCATTCTGGGCGTGGCGTTTGGCTGGGTTGATGAGGAAGGGATGCGCCGGTTCCGCACAACGTATTGCGAGGTGCCGCGCAAAAATGCCAAGTCAACACTGACCAGTGGCGTCGGGCTTTATATGCTGGCGGCTGATGGCGAGGGCGGGGCCGAATGTTTCGCCGCAGCAAACTCCCGCGACCAGGCGAAGCTAGTCTGGAATGATGCGTGGCGCATGGCGAAACGGTCGCGCTGGCTACAGGGCAAACGCTACGGCGTGGAAGTCACAGCGAAAAGTATTTATGTCGAAAATACCGCTTCGATGTTTCAGCCATTGTCAGCCGAGGGGAACAATCTTGACGGCTTAAATGTGCATTTTGCTGCACTGGATGAGCTACATTCTCACCGCACGCGCACCGTGTTCGATGTATTAGAGACAGGCACAGGCGCCCGCACGCAGTCAATGCTGTGGTTAATCACTACAGCCGGCACCAATTTGGCCGGGATATGTTACGAACAGAGGGAATACCTAACAAAGATTCTGGATGGAGTGGCGTTTGATGACACCTATTTTGGCGTGATCTACACCATCGATGAGGGTGATGACTGGGCCGACCCGGTGATCCAAGCCAAGGCGAACCCCAATTGGGGCGTGTCAGTGTTCCCGGATGACGTTGCCCGGCTGTGTCGCAAGGCGCAAGAAATGGCAAGCGCACAAAACAATTTCCTGACCAAGCGCATGAACGTCTGGGCGTCTGCCGATAGCGCGTGGATGAATATGGTGAAGTGGCACGCCTGCGCTGATCCGTCGCTGGATATAAACGATTTTGTCGGGCAACCCTGCAAGCTGGCGCTGGATTTGGCGTCGAAAATCGACATCGCGGCCAAGGCGTATGTGTTCGAACGTGATGGGCACTATTACTATTTCGGCCAGTATTATCTGCCAGAGGACACCATCGAATCAGACGCGAATTCTTCCTACCGGGGGTGGCTAATCAACGGCCATCTGACCGAAACATTCGGCGCCGTCATCGATCACAATGAGATCAAAGAGGGCGTGATTGATGACCACAGTCGATATGCAGTGGATGAAGTGTGCTTCGATCCGTGGAATGCCACAATGCTATCAAGCGCGTTGTCAGACGAAGGCTGCACGATGGTCGAGATACGCGCAACGGTGCAGAATTTCAGCGAGCCGATGAAGTGGCTAGAGGCGATGGTTCTGTCCGGGCACTTCCATCACAACGGATGCCCGGTGATGACTTGGATGGTGTCGAACGTGGTCGCGCATACCGATAAAAAGGACAATATTTATCCCAATAAATCGCGGCCTCAAAATAAGATTGACGGAGTGGTCGCGCTGCTAATGGCTATTAATAGGTTTGTAAATGTGGAAACAGAAATCAGCTTGAACACGACATACGCAGAGCGCGGGATTCGGACACTATGAGTATATTCAGCCGGCTGAATCCCTTTTCAAAAACAGACGCACCCCCGGCAAAGAAGTCGGGTGTGGCATCCGATGACTTAGCGCAGATGCTTATCGGTGGCGGTGGCAGCGATTCAGGCGCCAACGTCAACCCGACTACCGCCATGCAATTGTCCACAGTGTATTCGTGCGTCAAGGTGCTATCTGAATCAGTGGGCCAGTTGCCGCTGAAAGTTTACCAGCGCACCCCCAACGGGCGGGACTACCTGCCAGACCATGAAATCCAACAGCTATTGAGGCGCCCAAACCCCCGGCAAACAGGTCAGGAGTTCTGGGAAATGGCTGTCACATTGTTGAAAATGACGGGTAATTTTTATGCGTTTATTGTTCACGGCGTCGGCGGGCGCATTCTGGAAATCATGCCGTATTGCGCCGGGGCGGTTCAGCCCAAACTGCGCGAAAATGGTGATCTTGTGTATCACGTTACATACCTCGATGGCGGTACAGACATCATCGATGCCGACAAAATTCTGCACATCAAAGGGCCGAGCATCGATGGTCTGGTCGGGATGTCCGATATAGAGCAAAGCAAAAACGCCATCGGGCTGGCAATGTCCACCGAAAAGCATGGCGCCGTGCTGTTTAAAAACGGCGCGCAGCCGCAGGGCGTACTGTCGACAGACCAGGTGATCGCTGACGAAACCTATGATCGCATTCGAACAAGCTGGAACGATACGCACCAAGGCACATCGAACGCGCACAGGACAGCGATACTCGAATCAGGATTGAAGTACCAGGCGATGAGCCTGAGCAATTCTGACGCGCAGTTTCTTGAAACCCGCAAATACCAGCGCGCTGAAATCTGTGGAATCTTCCGGGTGCCGCCGCACAAGATTGGCGATCTGACGCACGCGACATTTTCAAACATCGAACACCAATCTCAGGAGTTTGTCAGCGACAGCCTGATGCCAATATTGACCAGAATCGAAAGCCGGGTCAGTGATTTCATGCTGGGCGAGACAGCGGCAAACGCTAACATTTTTGTGAAGTTTGACGTTCGGGCGCTACTGCGTGGCGATATGGCTGCGCGCGGTGATTTTTATACCAAGCTGCAACTGGCTGGCGCGCTGTCACCGAATGAGGTGCGCGCGTTGGAAGATATGAACCCCCGCGAGGGTGGGGACATTTATTTAACACCTGCAAATATGGTTATTGAGGGAACAGAAAATGCAACAGATGAAGAAACTAGCGAAACCCTTTGAAGTCAAAAACCTAGAGGCTGACGGTACATTCGTCGGGTACGGTTCCGTGTTCGGAAACACTGACAGCTATGGCGATGTGGTCGAAAAAGGCGCATTCAAAAAGTCGCTGGAGACACACCGCAAGTCCGGGCGAATGCCTGCACTGCTGTGGCAGCACAATCACGCCGAGCCGATTGGCGTATGGCAGGAAATGTCGGAGGACGACCACGGGCTGCTAGTGAAAGGCCGTCTATTAATTGACGATGATCCGCTTGCAAAACGTGCTTATGCTCATTTGAAGGCGGGAAGTGTGGGCGGTCTATCCATAGGATATTCTGTTGATAAGAACGGTGGCGAGTGGGACGACGAGGACGGCGTGTATCGACTGAAACAGGTCACGCTATGGGAAACCAGTCTAGTCACATTCCCTGCAAATCAGGAGGCGCAGGTGCAAACAGTTAAGGCCGCTGATTTTATTGATGACATTAGAGAATGCGAAGTTTTCCTGCGTGATGCAGGGTTCAGTCGATCACAAGCCAAATCGTTGCTGGCTTCTGGTTTTAAAGGTTTGACGGGTCAGCGTGATGCTGAAACTGAGGCCGGGGAAGCACAAAAAGCAGCGGATTTGATAAACGATTTTTTGACTCACAACTTTAAATAGCGAGAAATATTATGTCCGAAGAATTAAACACAGCCCTGAAAAGCATGGGCGAAAAGTTGCACGAAATGCGTGCAGCAAATGACCAGGCGCTTGACGCAAAAGCATCTGACGAGCGTGTCAGTGAGGCCGAAAGCAAGCTGGAAGTGGCAGAAAAAAGCCTGAGCGAAGTCATCGCCAGTGTTGAAACGCTGCAAAAGCAAGCCAGCCGACGCGAGTCGTTTGCCGGTGTTGCCGATGAGAACGTCGAGGCACACAAAGCTGCGCTGATGGGTTTCATTCGCAAAGGTCAGGATTCCGGTCTTGCCGATCTTGAACGCAAAGCGGTCAACCTTGGCGTTGATGCTGATGGCGGTTTTGCCTTGACTGACGAAATGGATACAACCATCGGTCAGTTGGTGCGTGATTTGAATCCGATGCGTGGCGTTGCAAACGTGATCTCTGTCGGAAACGAAACATACAGCAAGCTATTCAATCAGGGCGGCAGCGTTGCCGGCTGGGTTGGCGAAGAAGCTGCACGCCCGGTGACTGCTACGTCAACGCTGGCAAAAGTGACTCCGTCATTTGGCGAGGTATACGCAAATCCTTCAATCACTCAAAAAGCGCTTGATGATATGTTTTTCAACGCCGAGGCATGGATGAACAGCGAAGTGGCCGAGGAATTTGCGGCGCAGGAAAACCTTGCATTCACAAGTGGCAACGGCACGAACAAGCCCAAAGGTATTTTGGCTTATACGTTCGCGGCATCGCCTAACTTTGGGCAGATCAAAAAGATCGACAGCACTGTGTCAGTATCATTTGGCGCTGACGATTTCATCTCAATGGTTCACGCCATCAAGCAAGGATACCGCACAAATCGCGCTGTCTTTATGATGAATGATCTGTCAGTGGCAGTTGCCCGAAAGTTGAAAGACGGACAAGGCAACTACATCTGGTCGCAGGGTTATCAAGCGGGCGAAGCCAGCAGCATTTTGGGCTACTCAGTCGTTGAGAACCACGACTTGCCTGACCTGGCCGCTGGTGCAAATAGCGTGTTGTTTGGTGACTTCAATCGTGCATATACGATTGCAGACGTTCGTGGCACGCGCATTCTGCGTGATCCGTTCACCGCCAAGCCATACGTCACGTTTTACACCACCAAGCGTGTCGGTGGTGGCTTAATGGACAGCGCCGCTGTCGTGTCGTTGCAGCCTATCGCCTAACAGCGACAGCGCACAGTCTGGCCGTTTATTAGCGGCCATTTCCTGACGGGGGCCATGTGCCCCCTTCTTCAGTGAAAAATAACAGGAACCGAAACCATGCTGGAATTTTTAAAGAATTACGCATTTTCTGCCGATGGCATAAATGTCACGAACGCCAAGCCGGGCGAGCAGCACGAAGTGCCTGACAGCATTTCTGAGATTTTGATCGACAATAAAATCGCCAAAAAAATACTAAAAGCCAAAGCACCCAAAGCGGAGAAGAAATAGAACGTGCTGATAACGACCACCCCCCCGACGGCTTTCCCGGTCACAATGGCCGAGGCTAAAATGCAGCTTGGAATCGGTGCGACTGAAACGGGTTTCGACACCCATATCACCGGCCTGATTGCAGCGGCAACGGCAGGCGCCCAGGCTGTGACAAAATTGCGGCTGATGCCGCAGGTCGTGCAGCTATTGGTGCCGCATTTCCCTGGCTCAACGGTCACATCGCGCACACTCGAAGACGCTGGCAACGACTGCCGAGAGGTAGTTTCCAACCATTGCGCCCGCCGTGGCGCGCTGGATTTGATTGCAGCGCCTGTTAAGACAGTGGACGCCGTGGCGTATACCGACGAAAACGGTGCTGCACAGACGCTTTCCGGGGCTGGTGTGGGGTATTGGCCGCTGGGATTATCGCAGCAGACGCTTTACCCGTTTCTGGTGCCTGAATTTGTCGCGGGCTGGCCGGCAACGCAAAAGGGAAAACCCGATGCCGTCAGGATCACGATGACAGTGGGCTATGACAGCGCAGACGATGTGCCTGACGATATTAAAATCGCCATATTGATGCGCGTGCATGAATTGTTCGACAACCGTGGAGAAACCACTAGCGGAACAATTATCGCAAAAAATCTGAATTCGATGAAAACAATGCTGGCGCCCCACAGCCGCGTCAGGGCTGGTTGATGACCCTCGACCAGATAGTCACACTTTCGAACGAGAAGGAAGTGTCGCAGCCAGATGGGAGCCTTACACTATCACTTGTGAACAGTGTGCAAATATTTGCGGCGATCAAGCCTATCAGCGGTTCCGAGCGATATGTGTCGGGCCAAGTAAGGGCGCCGGTATTGTACCGTTTTCATCTGAGACAAAGGGCTATCAATGAAAGCCAAGTCATCACATGGAAAGGCGAAAAATTTAATATTCGGTATATAGGCACAAGCGGTGAACGTGGCGTGTATATCTGGGTCGACGCGGAAAAGGATGTGGCGCAATAAATGGCAAGCAAATCGCAAAAAAGAGGATTTGCCGGCGTTACAAAGCTACGCAAAACACTGCGGCGCCTGGATCCTGAAACAAAGAAAAACGTCGCCACCGCGATTGAACAAACAGGCATCGCGCTGGCGCGTGGTGTCAGGGCAAGGGCACCGCGCGACACTGGCGATCTGATCGCAGAGGTCGGATACAAAGTTTCACGCGACAAGCTGACCGTGGTCGCGGGGGTGGGTGCTGGCAATGCGAGCATACAGAAAAATGGATTCGCCGAGGTAGTGGTCAAGCGCAATAAATCAGGCGGGAAAACAAAGGTCACGATCAGGGATGAAAACGCCCGGTGGCAATTGTACAAAGCGCTGTGGCATGAGTTTGGCACTAAGGGCACAGACAAGGTGCCACCGCAGTCGGCCAGCCATTTCCACCAAAAAGCGTTTGACGCCGAAGAAAAGGGAATCAAGCGCAAGGTTCAGGGCGCAGTATCAAGAGCGCTGACGGTTGCCGCTAGTGGCTGATTGCACTGTCGCGCTACAGGTCGCGCTATTGGCGAAGCTGACCACACTGTGCAGCGTGCCAGTCTATGACGCGGTTCCGAGGAATAGCGCATATCCGTATGTTCAGCTTGATTCACAGATGGCGATGGACGCGGAATTTATTGACGGAACGCAGATCGATGAGAGAAATATTTATATATCAGTCTGGAGCGAACAACGCGGGCAGGCGCAGGTCATGGGCATACTGGCCGAAATCAAAAACATCCATTTGACAGCGTTGACGCTGACAACTGGGCAAGTTGTATTGTTGCGATGTTTTCGCAGCGAAACAAGTCGTGATGCGGATGGTGTCACATATCAGGGCAACATGACTTTAAAAGTCATTACTAAAAACTAGAGGCAGGGCTTTAATTATGGCAATTCAATCAGCGGCAGGGACTACCCTGTCAATAGGAACAACAGCAGCGGCAACTGATGCAGCATCATTCGCCTCAGACACCTACAACGCTATCGGATTTTTAGAATCCATTGGCGATTTTGGCGACAACTTCAACCCGGTCAGTTTCACTGGGCTGAGTGACAGCCGCGTGCAGAAGTTTAAAGGCAGCGCAGACGGCGGTGATGTGTCGTTCACGTTCGCATTTGATGACACGAACGCTGGACAGGCTGCGCTGATGGTCGCGCACGCAGATGCCACCGGAACCTACAACATTAAGGTGACATTCCCTGGAGGTGAAATTCGCTTTTTTAAAGCGCAGATCATGCAGCTATCGGAATCAGCACCGAATGCCGACTCGATTCTGATGGTCAACGCATCAATGTCTATCAATAGCGCGATCATCAAAACCACATAATCGAGTTTTGATTTTCCGTTTGAACTTGGGGCGCGGCTAATGCCCGCCCCTTTTTTTTGGTTGCGGATTCACAAGCTGTGAACTCAATACACAAGTCGTGAAAATAAGGATAAAAAAATGTCAGACAGAGCAGAGTTCGGAATTGTCACACTGGATTTGAACGGCGAGGAATTGGAGTTGAAGCCAACCCTACGGGCGTTTCAGAAAATACAAAACAGATTCGGTGGATTGTCACAGGCGATACAGGGGCTTTCGGGCCTGAACATCGACAATGTGGCGGCAGTGGTTGCAGCCGGGGCCGGCATCAATGGCACTAAAGACACCGAGAAATTGAAAGAGCAAATTTTCAGCGCTGGCGTGGTCAACGTCATCGGCAAAACCAGCGAGTTTCTGGCGCTGCTAATGAACCCCACCGGCAAAGAATCGCCAGAGGGTGAGGCCGAGGATGATGACGAGGAAAAGTAATATCCCCGGACACGTTTGTCGATCAGGTTTTCAAGTTGGGAACCGGGTGGCTCGCATGGTCACCTGACCAGACGTTTGACACACCGATGCCACAGCTTTTTCTGGCGTTAGAGGGAAAGGTTGATTTCGTCAAAAAGACCAATCCTTTCGGGTCTGGGGAGTCAAAGAAAAAAGCGGGAGACAAGCCCGTTGATCTTAAAAAAATCGCAGATCAAAAGCTGCGTTTTAATTTTATGAAAGCCGAGGCAGCGCAAAAAGCGGCGGCAAAAGGATAGTAAAATGTCAGAATCAGTCGAACGATTATTGATCCGCATCGATGCCACCACCGAGCAGATGCGCCGGGAGTTAAAAGCCGCAGAAAATGCTGTGGGCAAGACTGACAAAAAGGTTCGAACGGCGCAGCAAAAAATGGCCGATGGCTGGGCAAAGGCTGACAAAGCGGTGCAAAAGCACGGCAAAAAGCTGGCGGCGTTGGGTGCCGTTGCTATTGCCGGCTTAGGTGTCGCAATACGCAAGGTAATCACAAACACCGCCGCGCAAGATAAAGCGATGGCGCAGTTGGAAGCGACCATCAAAGCAACCGGGGGTGCCGCAGGTAAAACCGCCAGCGAGTTGGCCAGGACAGCGGCAGAATTGCAAAAGATTACGGTTTTTGGTGATGAGACTATCATTGCCGCCCAGTCGTTAATCGCAACATTCAAAGAAATAAAAGGTGACAATTTCGACCGCACCACTGAGGCCGTGCTTGATATGGCTACGAGCATGGGCACCGACTTAAAAAGTGCCGCGATATTGGTAGGTAAAGCCCTCAACGACCCAAAAACGCAAATGTCGGCATTGTCCAGGTCGGGGGTAAGGTTTACAGAAACGCAGATCGAAATGGCGAAAGCTATGCAAGCGTCTGGCAATATGGCCGGGGCGCAAACTATCATACTGGAAGAATTAGAGGGGCAATTTGAGGGGTCTGCCGAGGCCGCACGCAATACCCTGGGCGGTGCGTTGCAGGGATTGAGCAACAGCTTTAATGATTTGTTTGAAGCAAGCGCAGAGGGTTCTGCCGATTTGACGAAAGCGGTGCAAGAGCTTGAAAGCGTGATGAGCGACCCGGCAACTGTTAAGGCGTTCCAAGATATGAGCGTGGGCCTGCTGGGTCTGGCCGTCGATGCGATTGAAGCGGGAAAGGCGTTCGCATGGTTTTATCGTGAACTGAATGGCATGGTCGGGGGTGTCGGAAACGAGCCGCTGTTAGGCGATTTGGTCGTCGAGTTGATGGGGCTAGAAAACCAGCTTATTGAAATGGAAAGAGCAGGCGACGGCTTTTTTAATGGTTTTCGTGTCAGCCAGAAAGACATTGACGAAGTGAAGCAAAAAATAGAAAAGTTAAACGGCGAAATCGAAAGTAATTCATATACCGTTAGTGCCGCAGCGAAAAAAAATAAAGAGCTTTCCGATGCTCTGCAAGAGGTAACCGTCACAGTTAAACGCCGAGGCGAGGCCGCGACTAAAACGCAGAAACAAATCAAAGCCGAAAACAAGACACTCGAAGCCGCCAAGAAAAAAATCGATAAAGTCACGGAGTCGTTGGAATTTAAACTAGCGCAACTAAAGAGAACTGATCGACAGCAAGCGATACATACTGCGCTACAAAAGGCAGACATTGAAGTTACCGACGATTCAGCCGCCGCGATTATGCAGAAGGCCGGGGCACTTTATGATCTGCAACTAGAAACTGATGCCGCAGCGGAAGCGGTCAAAGACGCGGCAAAGGCAGCAGAGGCAGCAACAGAGGCCGCAGTGAAAGCCGCCGAGGATGCGGTCGAACCGTTCAACTCGGCATTGCAAGAGATGGCCGCAAGTATCGATAGCGGTTTCGTCGACGGCTGGCGCGATGCATTCAATGGCGTTGAAGGCGGGTTCAAGAATTTTGCCGAAAAGATGAAAGACGCGCTGATAAATCTACTCGCAAACATGGCGCACATGGCAATCACTAGGCCGATCACCATCGGCATGACCACCGCAATGGGCGGCCTGATGCCTACCACTGCCGCCGCCGGGGGTGCAACAACCGCGACGGGTTCAGGTTTTGGCCCAGTGGCGAGTATGTTTAGCGGGGGTTTTGGGGCAGCGGGTCGAAGCGCATACGATGCGATAGGGGTCGGCCTCAGTGATATGGGTTTTGGCAGCGCGTCGGAAATGGCATTTAACAAGGCAGGAAGCACCACCGGCCTCACAATGGCCGGTGATTTTGCGGGTGGTCTGGCCGGTGGTTATTTGGGCGGCAAAGTGTTCGGCGAAACCAGCGGTATAGGCGCGTCAGTTGGTGGCGTGGTTGGTAGTGTTGCAATTCCTGTCCCTGTGCTTGGCGCGGCTATTGGGTCATTCGTTGGCACAGCAATCGAATCGCTGTTCACCGGAGACAACAACGGCGACAACAGAGGCCGGTCGCGGTTCGATCTGGCCGATGGAAGTATTAATTCGTTCGGCGAAGGGAAAAGTTTTAATCAGGCGAGCGTTGATGCCGCTGATCAGTTGAGCAATCAACTTATGGTAATCGCGGCAGCATTCGGCGGCAGTGATTTGTCAGGCGAGATTGCCATCGGGAATAATAGCGGGATTACTTTCAACGGCCAATCGTTTGGCGATGATGTTGACGCGCTTCTGGCCGAGGTTACAAAACAGATCGTGCAATCGGCGACCAATATCAGCGATGCGGTCAAGGATGTGGTCGCGTCTTTTGACGGCAGCACCGAGGAGTTGATGCAGTTTGTCATGGCCGCCGATGGAATCCACCAAGCAGTCAAAAGCAACCCGGTCGAGCAAGCACTGGCCGACGCGGTTGCGGGCATCGATGCCAGTCGTGGCACAATGTTAAGTTTTTACAATGAGCAAGCGGCAGCAGTCACCGAGTTAATAGCCAGCTATGATGGGAGTTTTGATGCGACCGTCAACCTAAACGATGCGCTGCAAGTATCGCGCGCGATGGCTTACGAATTAGCGACTGCAATACTTTCAATGTCGGACGCTATCGGAACGATGTTGAGTAGCCAGGTTGAGTATTTTAACGAGGCCATAATGGGCGAGGAAGAACTGCGCGCGAAGCGTATCGCGCAACGCGACGCACTTGTCGATGAATTGAGAACAGCAACCGACCCGCAGGAAGTGATGGATTTGGTCAATCAGTTCGCCTCAATAAACCGTGAATTATTTGACGGGCTAAACGAAGAGCAGCAAGCCGCGCAAGTTGCAACATTCACGGCAATGGCGCAGGAAGTCGACACTATCGCGCAGTCAATACTTGGCACCGCGCTCGCAGGCTTACAATTGAGTCAGGAAGAAATAAACGCAAAACTGGTCGCTGATGTGACCAACGCAGGGCAAACAATGCAAGCGGCCTCGGATGATATGGGGGGGCACGTTGCTACATTTGGCGCGCTAGTTTCTCAGCTTGTCAGCCGTGGCATCAATGTCACCGTCAACAGCACTGCTTCCGAGGTGAACAGGTGAGAGCGGTTGATTCGGCCACAGCCGCAGCAGTTGCAGAAACTTCGACCCGTCCGATTTTTCTTGTTTATTTTTTGTTCGATACTCCGTTTGGATTTTCAAGCGGCGAGGCTATTACTTTTAACTCTATATTATTCGGCTCGGCATCAATAAAAGTTACCGGCTCCCCACCGACGCTGGAAATATTTAACGACGGGCTGGGATTGGGTGCGGCACTTTTATTGCAAGGCACAACAGGCCGAGGCATTTATGTGCTAGAAACCTACGCGACCAGCACAGTCACACCAGGCGCACCGACCGGATACACCATGCCGGTCGAAGTTTTCAGGGGTGAAATGTCGAACGTAAATATCGGCGAAACAATACAAATTAAATGCAAATCAGTCGCACCGTTACGTTGCCCGCGCAAAGTGATCGCACCCCCGGCGTGCAACCATTTGCCAGCGGCGGGTACTCGCATTGAAATGCCCGCCGACGTTTACATCTTAGAATAGGCATAAAAAATGGCGTTAAATTTGACATTATACAAAGCAAGCACTGGCAGCAGTGTCAAAAGGGCATCGGCGATTGTTGCAGACGAGGCAGAAGATGGCACGCTTCGGCTGTTAGATTTGGGGTATGCAACTCAATACGATGCGCGGGTGTTGTTTGAAGGACTTACAGCAGCACAACGGGACACACTGACAGACTTGATCTCAGCAAACCAAACGAATGATATTATTGTAGATTTGGGCACGCGCAACGTAACCGGCAAACTGATCCCCGGCTCTGATGGATGGGTGGCTGAAAGCGGGCTATTTAGTGTCGAGCTAACGCTAAGAGGCACGATTGCCTGATGGCTACATTTAGACATTTTTTATACGGGGTCGAGGTTTTCCCGCCCCCAATAGCCGCAGTTACGGCTGCGCTAAAGCCTGTCACGCCCGCAGCTACGCTAAACACTCAGACAGAGCTGCGCGAGCGTTTGGTAACTGTAACCGCTGACCTGGCGCACGCCCCGGTAGTTTACGGCCAGGTACAGGTCGGATGCAAAATGTTTGCGTTTCATTGGAACCCTGACACCAGCGTAATCACGACCGGGTTTATTGTGGCCGATGGTGGCGCGACTGGCATCGATGGATTTGTCAGCGTTTTATTCAATGGCGAAACACCCCCGGCAGAAATCACTATCAATCAATACCTGGGCACGCAAGCCCAAACAGTCGACCCGCTATTAGCGGCAGCGATAACCGGATACACCGACACACTGACCGGCTTGGCGTATATCGTGTTGCAAATGCCCGCCGGGGTGATGGATTCGTGGCCGCAGGTCGTGTGCGAAATACGCGGGCTGAAAGTATACAATCCAAAAACAGCGACCACCGTATACAGTAAAAACCCCGCGCTATGCCTGGGTGATTTAATCCGAAGCACCGACTATGGCAGGGGCACTGCCGTTGATGACACCGCATTAGAGGCTGCACAGGATGCTTGTGACGCACTGGTAGGGGGTGAGGTTCGGCGCAGTTTGTGCTTGTCATTAGACTCGCAAAGTATCGTCGACGACTGGGTGGATATTCTGCGCGCATACGCCGGGTGCTGGGTCGACTATCGCGGGCCGACAGCCTTTTTAATACCTGACAGGCCCGCCAGTTCAGTAATGGCATTAAATGCCGCCGATATTGTAAAGGGTTCTTTGTCAATAAAAAAAGCAGACAGCGCAGAGATTCCTACGGTCGTTCGCATAATATACAGCAACACCACCGGGGGTGAATGGGTCGAGGCGCGCAGCGACCCCGCGCAGATTCCGGGGGTGGGCAGTGGCTCAGTACAACGCCGCGAATCTCTCGTTAATATGAACGGTATCACCCGGCACTCTCAAGCGTATCGTGAGGCCGTCGAGCGGTTGAATAAGCTAACGCTGTCAGATTTGGCAGTCAATTTCACAATGTTTGACAATGGTCTACAACTGGTCGTTGGCGATGTTTTCACGCTGACGCACCCGATAGGATTGACCGCCAAGATGCTCAGAATTATTGAACCGCCAGTGCAAACAAGCATCGGACGGTGGGAAATCGCGGCGGTCGAATATGATGCTGCCGCCTACTCTGATGATGTTGTTACTGAGCCAAGCACCCCGGATACATCTCTTCCGGTTAACACGCCCCCGGTTGCAGTCACCGGCCTGGCGATAACTGAAACGACATATCAAATCCAATCTGGAGATTTTCCATCCCGTCTGGACATTTGCTGGAACCCGTCGCCCAATTTATACATCACCGGGTACAGCGTGACGGTTCTGGATGGAGTGACTCCAGTGTTTACCACCACTGCCGCCAATTCAGTAAACGGCGCGGGTAAGGTCTGCGCGTCGACTAGCCCGCTGCAAGAGTTAAAAACTTACACAGTGGAGGTGCGCGCACTGAGTTCGCTGTATGTTGGCACTGCCGCGACCAGCTCGCATTTATTGATTGGCAAGTTTGAGCTACCCGACGCACCCGCCAGTATTGCAGGGTTTGAGGTCGGCGGTGAGGTGCGATTGTCGTGGACTAAATCCACCGACATCGATGCCCGGCGTTATTGGCTGCGCTATAGCACCCCCTCGCAAACGTGGGACGAGGGCATCGATCTCGACCAGGTGGATGCGCTGCGCTTAAACACCAAATCAATACCTGAGGGGCTTTTCCGAATCTGGGTTCGCACGATAGATAGCGTCGGCGGAGTGTCTACCGATGCGGCATACGTCGATGTTGTTATTACGCAAGATAATGATGCTTTTGAGGCTGGCAGTCTGGAGCCAATGCCAGTGGGCAGCTTTACAAATATGGCCGTGGCAAAAGAGAGCAGAGCGTCGGCTGTGCAGCAGTATTACAGCGACAGCGGCCAGAGCTGCGCGGCGGTATTTGGCGGCGGGTCGCTGGCCGCGTTGACAGCAAATATTTTAAGCTATCAGACAATGCCAGCAGCGGGCGCGGTGTTTTATTTCGGCGAGCTTGACCTGCTTATAAATCAAAGTGCTGGCTTGGTTTTGCAATTTGATTACACCGATTTGTCGGGCACAGCAGTGCCGCAACTGGGAACCAAACCAAACGGTGGTACATACACTTTCGGCAACTTATCGCAGCAAGTCACAGCAAGATATGCGAAAGGAAAAATCAGCAGCTCTGGTATTTTAAAAGTTACCGCCCCGCAGGGTTCGTTGCGCGCCAATGTTATCGCAAGAGAAGAAACAAGCACCGACACCACTGCGGTTAGTGGCCCTAAAAAAATCATTCTTTCAACTAATTACGCCGCCGTCCGATCTATAACCCTGACACCACAGGGAGTGACAAGCGTAAGCACGGCGGTCGATAATATTATACTGAATGGAGCAAGTGGGAAAACCGAGTTTGATATTTACGCATTTAACACAATAACGGGCGCGCAAGTTGCGGTGCCGGTTCAATGGCAATTCAAGGGAGTATAAAAAAATGAGCGCAATATTTTTCGGCGTGCCTGGCAAACTAAAATTATTATTGTCGCGGGTTCCATCGAACAACGCAACACAGATTGCAAAGCTGGACGCGACGACATCGAGCAGAGCACCAGCAAACACCGCCGTATCGAATGCCGTGCTCACGCCAGCAAGGGCTGCGCTGCTGGATAATTGCGACGGTTCTGTTTTGTCACGACAAAGTGAGGCGAACGCGCTGGTGCGTTACAATTCTATTCTTGCCCAGGCGGGGGTTACTCGCAAAGCTGAATTTTTTGCAGGCGGCACTTTTACTGTGCCGACTGGCTGCAACACCATTTTAGTCACCATGCAGGGTGGCGGCGGCGGAGGTGGCGGCGGGTATACACGCTCAAGCGCGTACACAGCCTACAGGTACAACGGCGGAGCGGGCGGCGGTGGGGGGGCAATGTGTCTGCGCGTGCCGCTCGGCGTTATCCCCGGTCAGGTATACAACATATTGATCGGCGCGGGTGGTGCGGCTGGCGGTGCATCCGCCAATGGGGGCGCGGGGTCAGCAACCTCAATCGGCCTACCTTTTTTTCCGAGCCTTTTAACAGTCGCAGGTGGAAAACTTGGCAACGCTGGCAACAGCTCTGCATCTTCGTCCACTGCTCCAGGCGGCCAAACCGGGCCAGACTACGCGCAATCTAGCTTTGGAGTCGGCGGGAGTGGAGGCGCCGGAGGGGCTGGAGCTTTTCCATTTGCCACAGGAGCGTCAGCAATATACGGGCACGAAAGCAACAATTCAGGTGCCAGTGATTGGAGCGGCGGGGGTGGAGGCGGCGGAGGTGGGCACGCTTGGCGAGGGAGTGGAGGTGCGGGCGGCAGTGCTGCGAATTCTAATGCCAACGGCGGGGCGGGAACTGCGGGGCCAGCATATACTGGAGCGGGCGGCGGCGGTGGCAGTTCTGCATACCCTGGTCGGACACCAGGGCCAGGCGGTGCTGGCGGTTCTGGTTATATCCTCATAGAATTTTAAAAAAGGAAAAAATTATGCTCACATTTGCAAAAATTGATGCCGGTCGTGTCGAGGGAATATACGAGATGTCGACCGTGCCTCTTTCGACTGATGGCCTGGGGGAATTTGTCGACATCTCATTATTGCCCGACGTTAAAGTCGGGTGGATATATACCTCAGATGATAATTTTGAAGAGCCACAAATTATTGAAACTTTCCGCTACGATATGACCATCGCGGAATGGACGGCGACATTTACTCCAGCCGAGTGGGAGCATTCCGAAAACGCGGCATATCAGCCGGGGTTTGTTTTGGATGGTGTGGTTGTGTCTGACGCGGTGCGGCAAGAATGGAGGCAATATTTGGACGTTATAAAATCCAACATACCGGGGCCGGGTGCAGGCCAGCGGGCGGTCGATGTTTTGCAGCCGCCCCTGGATAACTACTACACGTTTTTAGTCGAGCAGGGTTTTATTACTGAGCCGCGAAAGGCCGAATTACAAGCAGGGATTTTATAGATGGCATACGTCAATTTTGAAGATGGAGTCCCAACCGCGTCCGGGACGATCAACGAGCTTTGCACCGACACCCGCAACAATCTGGAAGCGATGCGAGATGCGGTGGTCATGGGCACAGCGAGCGGGTGGAATTACACCAAGAGCGGAGGCACATCGGAAGAGCCTGGCGAAGTAAGATATTCCAATGCTAACCAGAGGATACGCGGCACGCTAACGTGGGGCACATCTGGGGGTGCTGACGGCAACGTCACCGTGGCGGTCTGGGAATATACTGCTGACCATACAGTGGGCACGCCGGTGTTTGACGCTATAGGCACAGAAACAATCAGTTATGATTCCGGCAGCAACGTGGTCAGCACTGTCTGGGCTTAGGGTTGCCCTCAACTTCCATGTGCCCATCGGTTTCAAACCAGTTTGGATTTGCAAGCAAGAAACTAGACAGACCGCATTCGGCCATGCCCTGCAAAAATGGCACATCATTGGGGGTGGGGTATTTTTTCATCGCGGCCAGAATTTTGTCGATGCTATACACTGACAGGCACACGGCATCGGCCATTGCCTGACGTTCCCAGCCCATCATAAGCCCGCGCAGAATCTTGATTTCACGTTCCTGCAAATAGGAATCTGTGGCCGGCTGATACAGGCGCCGATTTTCAACGTCGAGGTGCTTATACCAAAGCGGAAACAATACGCTGGCGGCGAGGCAATGGCTGGAACCGATCAGCGTGCCAGTGGCCGATTTTTGCGTTTCTGCCGTGGTGCAGACCCAGCCGTGGCCGGGTACAAAAACCCATGTGGTCGACCCGGTGATTTTGTCGCTGGTAGATCGTAGTATTTTCATCGCGCTTTTTTGGAAGTCATCTGCAAGCGGCGCCATCCGGGGCAGATCGGTGTCGCGCAATTTCAGCCGCGCATCAAACTGTTCGGTCAATCCAGCCATGCCCGGCAGCACGCCAGTCATTTGCAGATATTCGCCGGCGGCGTTGCGCTCGAAATTTGATGAATAATTGCTCATTTTTTAATCACTCCCTGTTGATTATTGTGTCGCCTTTTCGCGCAGGTTATAAATTTATAAGCCAAAATGCAAACGGTATACGAACATTTGTAAACCGGCCGAGGGTACTATGTGTTTGTACCTATAAGCGGCAGAGAATGTGGAATTGAAAAGCATCACCAGCACAGCAAACAACACAATGATCGATTTCGGTGACGGCCTGATCGATGTGAGTCGGCTGTATCCCCACGTTCACGCGGCGCCGCCCGAAAATCGGGCGCAAATGCTGCGCGAAATGATAAAAGGGCGCGAATTTGGCCCCAATATGGCCCCAAGCGTTTCAGGACAAAAAGGGCTAAAGAATAAAATCTATATAAATCAGTAGTTTAATGGTGCGCCCTAAAGGATTCGAACCTTTGACCGACGCCTTAGAAGGGCGCGGCGCCCCCGCGTTTGCTACATTCCCCGACAGCCCACTGATACCGCGCGCCTGACGTATAATATGCTGTATATATAGCGTATGTATAGGGCTGTGCGGTCTAATAGTTACAAGTTGTTACGCGTTCACGCTATCCCATGCTATAGTGAATCTGGCCCCAGATTGGCCCCAGACTGGCCCCAAACAAACAGGGTGAATAATATGGCAAGCAGCAAGCACATGAATCAACAGGACATCAAAGACGCGGCACCCAGATCAACAGAGTGGGAAATGCGCGATTCACGCGTCATCGGGCTGGTGCTTAGAATAGCGCCCACTGGCCGAAAAACGTGGTCTGTGCGGTACACCCCTCCCGGTGGGCGCAGGAACAATAAAAAGCTGGGCACATATCCCACCATGACAGTGGCTATGGCGCGAGTACAGGCGTTGGAGGTGCTAAGTCAGGCGAACGCCGGGGCCGATCCCGGAAGGGACGCCAAGCGCGAAAAGCGGGCCACACTGGGGGTGTACGTGCGGGGTCAATATGCGGAATACGCGCAGCAAAACATCGCATCGCACGATGGCACGCTGAAACTATTGGCCGCAAATTTCGGTCATCTCTATGGCGCCCCAATGACAGACATCAGCGAAATGGATGTCCAGCGATGGCGGGCTAAACTTGCCAAACAACCCAGCCCAGTGGCATTCACTACTGTGCAGCGCAGATTCACAGCATTAAAAGCGTGCCTCAATACGGCGCTAAAAACGCACAAGGTCATCACCCACCACCAGCTTGCGGGGGTGACGCTGAAACGCACCACCGCGCAGCTTGAAACCGCCGACGAAAAGCCGCCGCGATTCCTGACCCGGAACGATGAATACCCCCGACTGGTGGCTGCACTCAATGCCCGCCAGACGCGAATGCGTGCCAGTGGTCTGCCGTGCATGACTGGGCAGTATACCGACCATCTAATGCCGCTGGTGCTGGTGGCGTTGCATACAGGGCTGCGCCGGGGCGATCTGTTCAGTCTGGAATGGTCGCACATCAATCTGGAACGCGGCCAGGTGACAAAAGTCATCAATAAAACCCGGCGCAAAACGGTCAAGCCGGTGACGCTGCCGCTGCGTAATGACGCTGTGGCCGTCTTAAAAGATTGGCGCGCGCAGACGGACGGCAACGGGCTGGTGTTCCCCTCCCCCGTCACTGGCAAACAATTGGATTCGGTAAAAACGGCGTGGCGCAATCTGATGGCTGCCGCAGATATTCAGGATTTCCGGTTTCACGATCTGCGCCACACGTTCGCCAGTTGGCTGGTGATGCAGGGGGCGTCGCTGTTCACGGTGCAGAAATTGATGACGCATTCAACCGCCGAAATGACGCAGGTTTATGCCCATCTATCCGATGACCATCTGCGTCAGGAGGTTCAGTTGCGGGGGTAGGATTTGGCGTGCTTTTTTAGCTCACGATCCAGCACGATCCAAGCGTCACACGCGGTGGCGGGTACGACGCCGTTGCCCAGGCTGCGGATACGGTCAACGCGGTGTTCGCAAAACGGCACAACCCGGTCGGCAGGTTCGTTTAATCCCCAATCAGTGCAGTCCAGCCCTGCGGTATACCCATCAGCCATTCCACCCATGAAGGATTCAGGTGCCCTGGGTGCTTCTCCACCCCCACCCCCCCGATTGCCGCATTCGGCAGAGCGTCGAATGCTCTGCTCTTGCCATCGGCTCTGATAAGCGATTCCGTCTTGTAACCCCCTTTGTGATCCCGCGTGATTGGTGTTGGTAGCATTTCCTGATTGAACACCACCGCTGTCAAATTGTTCTGGTGATCGACTCGCATTTTTTTGGTCGCTTTGTTGCTGTCTTGAGTCGTGGGAGTCGGCCACTGTCGGAAATCCGGTGTGCCCATCTGCGCTGCAAGAGCCAGCGGTGGCGTCGGCCATGATATAGACTCGCTTTCTCTGATGTGGCGCGCCGCAGAGAGTCGCGCTAAATATGCCCCACGCCGGTCGATAACCGAGGCTTTCCAAATCGCTAATGACTTCTCGCAGTCCGAGGCTGATGTGTCCTTCGACGTTTTCAAAGAAGCATCTAACAGGTCGTACTGATCTGATGATGTCTCTGATGTAGGGCCACAAGTGTCGGGGGTCATCTTTTCCTGCGCGTTTTCCTGCGGCAGAAAATGGCTGGCATGGGTAGCCGCCAGTGAGGATGTCAATTCTGTTTCGAAACGGCGCCACTGGCAGGGACTTAAGGTTTGTCCAAATAGGCGCTGGAGGTATGACGTTCGCTTGCATCTTGTCCACCAAGTTTTGGCACTGGAAGGCTTCGACCTCGCAAAAAGCGACTGTTCGATGTTTAACGCCTGCAAGTCCGAGGCCGAGTTCAATACCACCATATCCAGTGCAAAGGCTGAGTACAGTGTGTGTGTGTTCGGTATTATCCACATGATTTCCCTTTCTCCGAGTTTTGACGCATAAGGCGCGTCGTTATAGTTTCGCCAATGCCGTCAGTGACGCATCCGAGCGTAGATTTCCGCATCTGTTTTGTCGGCATGACGCGGTAGTTGATCTTGATATAACGGCCATCTGGCTCGACGTTTATATATAGCGGGCGAATGCCCCACTGTTTCGCGCGCGCCAGAGCCTCATCGATGCCGATGGGCGCCGGGTTTTGCTTGTCACCAGGGAGGTGATCGGCCCACCATTCCATTGCTTTTTTCTTGGCATACCCTCTGTGAAACAGGCACACCCATTCGGTCGCAATCTGGTCGCCGCCGAGCGCGTAATATATGATTTTTAAGCTGGCCGGCTGGCCTTCCTTTTTGTGAAGATAGCAGTTCATCCGGTGGACTCTGCGATGCTGCGCGGTCGACTGTTTCTTGCCCATAATGTCAATCGTGCTGGCGGTCTGGCTGAGAATCGTGCCGCCGGTTTCCGGTTCCTTTTCAAAAACGTGCTGACAATACGGGCACTCCCGCGCGCTTAGATTGACGAGCATATAACAGGCCGGGCATTCCTTTTCGGGAGCGTCACCATCGGGATCATCTTTATTCGGGGGTGGCTTGATCTGCGTGATCGGGCCATGCGTTTCGATCAACCCGGCAAAGTCCAAAACGAGGCAATCTGTTTTGCCTGTCTCTGGTGATAGGCGCATACCACGCCCCGCCATCTGACTATATAGGCCGGGCGATTTGGTGGGCCGCATAAACGCAATCAGGTCGACGCCTCTGGCGTTGAATCCAGTGGTCAGGCAATTGACATTGACCAGCGCGCGGATTTTGTGCGTTTTGAAATCCTCAATTAACTGGGCGCGCTGTTTGGCGGGGGTTTCCCCGGTCAATACCTTGGCATTTATGCCCTGCACTGTGAGGGCTGCACAAATGTTGTGTGCGTGATCGACGTTGATCGCAAACACTAGCCATGATTTTCGGGCGGCGCCGAGGGAATTTATTTCTTTGCTTGCGCTGGTGTTTTTCTCACTGATATTGACAACCTTTTCCAGTTCGCCGGGCACATAATCACCCCCGCGCACAGCAACCTTAGATAGCTCATATCGCACCCGCACGGCCTCATTGGTCAGCGCTGACAAATACCCCTTATCGACCAGCGTGGAGACTTCCATGCAGTTCACCTTGTCTGGGATCAAGTCAGTGAACAGAGCGTTTTCGGAATACGTCAGCGATCCATTGTCGAGCCTGTAGGGGGTGGCCGTCATGCCGATGACGCGCAGGGCTGGATTGATCACCAGTAGGTCATCAATCAATGTGCGATACATTCCCGCACTGGTTTTGACCGGGCACAGGTGCGCTTCGTCGATGAAAATCAGATCACAGTGGCCGATGGCGTCGGCCTTTTTATACGTTGACTGCACGCTGGCGAACAATATCTGGCTGGTCGGTTCCCGGCGTTTCAATGCCGCGCAGTCGATCCCTGCCGGGGCGTCAGGCCATTGGCCTATCATTTCCTGATAGTTCTGTTCCACCAATTCGCGCACATGAGTCAGGCACAGGACACGCTGTTTGGGCCATTTTTCGATCACACCCTTGATGAATTCAGCCTGAATGAGCGACTTGCCCGATCCGGTGGGCGCGACTAGGCAGGGGTGCCCGGTCGGATTGCCGCGAAAAAACGTGTACAGGCTGGCGATGGCTTTCGCCTGATGCGGGTATAAAGTCAGGGGCATTTTTTCACTCTGAGTATTTCTGATTTTTGAATGGCCGATATTTTTTCCTCTACACTGAGCGCCGCCCATTCGATAGCATTCATGTAATCGATTTCGCGCTGCGTTTCCTCTAAGCAGTCAATGCGGTGCTGCAATTTTTCAATCTGCGGCAGCACCATTTTGACCGTTTCACCGGGCTGGCATTTGCGCGTTTCGGCGCAGTAGGTTTTGAGCGCATCGTCTAAATATTTATAGAACACTGTCACCGGGACGCGCGCGTAGAGCTTGTATATGTCAATCCGATAGTTCATTTCTGTCTCAGTTGGCTGATGAACGCGTGGATGCCATACGACTCAAAAACACGCGCATACCGCCGCACAGTGTTTCTGTTCTTGCCAAAATGTTCGGCGCAGTCGGCCCACGTATATCCCCGGCGATGAAGGTCGAGCAGTTCGACAATCTCATCCTGCGTGAAGTCCAGCACATACGGGCGGTCGTTTTCCGTCAGCAGTCGCCAGATCACTGGTGCCACCCGGCCATCCATTCGGCCTCCTGCTGGTCGCTGATGAAGCGCAGGCGCCCGACTTTGTAACTGCCGAGCAAGCCCGCCGCCATCTGGTTGCGTATCAACTGTTCAGATATTCCGTGCCGCTGGGACACGCCGCGAATGCTGCGGGGGTGTGGGGGTTTGATTGTCTTTTTCCTGTTCACGTTTTACATCCTTTTTGGTTGATATGATTTCGCCCGCAAATCGGTCTGTGATCGCTTGCAGATTTGGGTCAGTAATAAGGTCAGGCGTCAGGTGTTGCAGTTCTCGGCTTTTATAGGCGGGCGCTGTCGAGTCAGTGGCGCCGTTGATGAATTCGAAATCGGTGCCTTTGATCTTGTACCTGACGAACCGGGGCGATTCGCCGGCATCGATGGCGTCAGCAAATGGCACCAGCGCCGGGATGAACAAATGGGCGGGACACTTGCCGCCGACCCGCTGCGTTTCTGTGCCAAGGTCAATGTCGTAGTGTTCGCACCGCCATGTGCCGTTTTCCATGTTGGGGGTGGCGCTGATACAGGTGCGGCAGTTCGCGTCGGCTGGCTTGTCACCGTTGCAGCTTTCGCGGTGGTCGCAGAATGATCTGCAATAGTAGTGTGTTGCATCCTCACGGATTCGCGCAGGCGGTTCCGTGCTGGCAATGATGTCGCCGGCTTTTTTTACGATTTCCAGCGCAGCAGATTCGTCATATTTTCCGCGCTCTAAATACAGCGCGTCTGTGTTTTTATTGACGGCCATATACAGCGAGTCTGACACTTCCATGCCGGCACGCCGTGCCCAATGCATATATATGTTCATCTGCACCGCGTGTTCAGGCTTCGACCCTTTGACCTGCTTTTTTTCTAGCAGTTTGAAACTTTTATCACCGTGGGTTTTCATTTCTAACAGGTGCAGATCGTGCGGCGCCTCTGGCAAGCCAGTCGCAAATCCGTCACAAGACCCAGAAAAATGGCCGCCAAATTCTGACCAGTTAAACTGATGCCCTGTCTCTGGGTCGACTTCCCACACTTTCGCGCCGATTTTTTCGAGGTCAGCAGTGAACCGGGCTTCTTCATTCTGGCCGCGATCAAACAGGCGCAGCAGTCTGCCGCTGTGCTGTATCTTTGTGTTCCAGCGAAACGAATACCAGAGTTCCCTGCGGCACTCCCGGCCAATAGATGACGCGCCGAGGTGCGCCCGGTGGCTGCTGGGCTGCGCGTCAAACCATGCCTGGTCGATAGCGTCGGCTGTGGTTTTTAATGCCATGAGACAGAATCCTGTGAGGTAATAAACGCATCAACCTGCACGGTGCCGACTTTGTGAACAGAAAGACTGACGCCGCTGGCGCCGTGATTTATAAGCGCGTGGAGTAGCTGCCGCGCCAAAACACCGGCGACGGCCTCGCTTCCAAAACGCGCAGTGATTTCGTCGACCACATCAGTCAAGTTGTCACTGAGCCGCTGGCGAATCGCCAAGTCTGACCCATAGCGTTCGTTATAGGTTTTCGTCATATCATGTGTCCCACAATTAGGCCGACCATTAGGGCGACGTATATATAAAACGCCGTGCGCGCAAAATGGTTAGGCGCCGGGTGTAGTGGCTGGTGTTTCTTGAATTGCTTAATCATAAAAATCGCCTCGCGCTGCTTCGATCCGTGAGCGTTCTTGCCGCCGTTTTTTCATTTTCTTTTTGGCCGCAGCGTGCCGGCGTATAAGCGACGATGTGCGCGCAGCCTTTCCGTATTCTGGCGAGTAATTTTGTTTTGACATTTGTATCGCTCCGTTAAAAAAAGGGGGCACAACACCCCCGCAGTTATAATTCGGCCAGCTTTTTATTGTTATACCGCTGGCCGTTTCAACCCTCAAAAGGGGATGTCGTCCTCAGTCCAAGGTGGTGAGTCAGCGGCCGTTTTTGGCGCTGCTATCGGGGGTGGCACTGGGGCCGTCGCTGCGAGTCCAGGCACATCAGTGAATTTTTTGTATTCGAAAATGGCCGTTTCCATTTCTCCCCGGTTGTCTTTTTTGGCGCCGATTTTGATACGCAGAGGCGTGTTTTCCAATTGCGTCGGGTGGTCTAAATCGACGCGCAGGTTTACGGCGGCACAAATCAGATGCAGTTCCTTTTCCGCAATTTCCTGCGCCTGCGCTGACGGGTTGACATACGACAAATTTTTGAACACTTTGCGATTTTCAGATGTTGGGCCGGTGATCGTGAAAGTCAGCGAGCAGTTGTATCCAGTGTCTTTGTTGTTGCGCTTGATTTCTGACGCGCTGATATAAGTTTCATACCAGCCCGGTGGTATGAGTGTTCTGCCGGTGGTGGCCTGCACGTTGGGGTCGGGCTTGAAGCCCATAGGTGGGATTTCTATATTCATGTTGATTGTTCCTCTGTGGTTTTGGGTGTTTCCGATGGGATTTCAAGAAACGGGGCGAACGGGTTGGTGCCTTCAATAAAAGGCAAATCGGCTTTAATCCGAAATCTATTTTTTGAAACCTGAGCCGGGCTGCTGTAGCAACTAATGATTCGACTACCGTCCCCAAGCGCCTTTTTAGGGCCGTTTTCTTTGCTGCTGCTTTTCAGCGTTCGTGCCAGTTTTATGAATGCCACCGCGTCAACATTGTCGACATACGGGCTGATTGATCGTTTGTTCAGGCGAAGTGTGTACTGTAGAAACGGGTCGGAATCGGCTGGGTCAATCGTCATGCCTTCCGCGTGCGCGATGAATATGACGTGCATATTCCGCGACAGGCTCAAATCGCCAGCGTGTTCGCGTAGTGCCTGATGCAATGCGCTGACTGCACCGTGGCCGTTCCCATATCCGCCCTGCGCCTGATTAATTGATGCCGGGTTTTTGGGATCGCCGGCAACAATTTCCTTTTCAAATATTAGATTAGCCTGCGTAATCGAATCGAAAATCACGGTCTTGCGCTGGTGGTTTTCGGTTTTCAACGCGGCGATACATTCGAAAATTTCGCCGCTGGTTTTGATGACTGGGGAACAGACCACATTTTCCATGTCGGTCGTGACGCCATCTTCTATTCGAATAATGACGGGATCGGGGAACAGTGCAGCCAGTGACGTTTTGCCAACGCCACCCTCGCCCACTATCGTGATTATTTTTTCGCGGTTTTCAGGCCGTGAAAATTGTTTCAGGGATAAAGCCATATTATTGGTACTCTTTCAGAAGGGTTAAAAGTTCGATTTTTCGCGTTTTTAAAATGCCGGCATCGCGGAGCCGTTTGCGTTTGTGCGCCAGACCGTTTGACCGGGCCAGCTTTTTGATGGTTGGCTCAAGGCCGAAATATTCGATCCGCGCGCGGCTGATATGGCGCCACCGGACGGCGGGCATATAACCAGCAGATTCGACCAGGCGTCGAAAGTAAGCGGGGTTCAGTGGGTCGCCGTCAGTGGGCAAACCGGGTGCGTCGACAGTGAAATAATTGCACCACCAGAAATGGCAGAACGTGTAATCGCGGCGGGCCTCACGCAGAATGAAATACGATTCTTTCGTGATGTAGTCATCGCCGCAGAGGGCCAGATCGTCAAAATGGCGTTTGATTAGCGCCAAAGCCATGCGCTGATGACCGGATTCTGGGTGTATCTTGACCACCGATTTAAAGCGGGCATATAGCGCGCTAGGCGGCATTGCCAGTGTGTGAGGGTTGGTGATTCGCACATATCGCGAACCGCCATACAGTGAAAGTGTCAGCACTGGGCGGCGGTCTACTTATAGCCACCCGCATTTCGCCACGCGATGAACGCGCCATCTCTTCGAGCGCGTGTTGCTGTGAGTTCTTCATCCCGGATATAGCAGGCCGCTGCGAGATTGAAATATTTCAATTCAAGTTCTGACAGCGAGTCGGGTTTAATCTCATGGTCATACGTTGCCATTGATTTAAAGTGTTCGTCCTCAATCAGGTGCCATTTGTATGCCTTGTGCAAAAGGTCAGTAATCGCCATGCTTTTTCCCTTCGTTGAGTTCAAAACGTGAACCCAAATATACACAATCTGTGTATTAGATCAACACTCTGTGGAAAAAAAGGCGAAAAAAAAACAAATTTGAACGAGAAACGGGGTGGTTTAACGCGCTAAAAATACGTCAGAAGGGTGATTTTATTCGAAAACGTGGGAGAAGCTGACCGCCCGCCCGATGATTTCAAAGTCGGTAACGGCTGGGAAATGACTATTTTCTGGGATCAACCGCGCGGGGGTGCTGCTGCTATCAAGCCGGCGAATGACCACCGCTTCATCGCCAGACGCGCGCGCCGCATAAATCAAATCAGGCACCAGCCCGGTGCTGTTAGTGTCGACGATCACGATGTCATTTTTCAAAATCAGCGGGGCCATCGCGTTGTCAGAAACTTTGTATTCGTGCAGCCCGGCACCGGGTGACGCGTTTTTTGAGTGGCCGGACAGGCCAGGACATATTTCGCCAGGATCGCAGTGCAAGACCTGCGCGACATGGTGCGCTTTCCCCGCTGGTACACCGCGCAGAGTCCAATTACTGACAGACTGAGGTGAGCATTTTATAGCTTGCGATAGTTGGAGGCCGCTAACGTCTGCGGAGCGCATTGCCCGTTTCAGTGCCTGTCCTGCCATGTGGTTTGCCTCACTCATTTGCGAAGTGTACGCCTTTTTTTTCCTTTCGGCGGGGGGGTATTTGCCTACCATATAGTGATTTATGTGGATAAGTACACAGGATGTGTATACCGTTTGGGCACAAGCATTCGGTTTTTAGTATCGAAATATACTAATGAATCGAACATAAAAATCGCAATGCTACGGATAATCAAACACATACGGGGTACTTATGAGCCAAAACCACACACCAATGCAGCAAATTGGAGAAAAATTATTACAAAAAGGGGTCAGCATTTTGCCGATCGCGCCAAGAGAAAAGTATCCAGCGCGCTTCGACGGCACAGGCTGGCACGCGATGCCCGGCTGGGATCAATACGGCGAACGGCTTGCCGTTGATGCTGAGATCGATGCCTGGGAGACGTGGCCGCTGTGTGGCGTGGGGGTGGTATTGGGGCCGCTTTCAGGGCTGGTGGTGCTTGATGTCGACACGGATGACCCGGCAATCATTGCAGCGATTGAGGCTGTGACACCCCCATCGTGGTGCAGAAAACGCGGGTCAAAAGGGTATGCAGCGTTCTACCAGTACAACGGCGAAACGAATGGCCGATTCAATGCCGAGGTCGACGGTCAAACCAGCCGTGTGGTTGACCTACTGAGCGCCGGCACGCAGACGGTCATACCGCCATCGATACACCCGAATGGTGACTTGTACGATTGGCTGACGCCGTTCCAATTGCAAGAAATCCAGCTCGACGAATTGCCGAAACTGCCGCCTGGTTATCACGACACGCTGACCGCTGCGCTGGCGCCGTGGCGCGGGACGGCACGCCAATCAACGCACACTGGGCCGCTGGATGTGATCGAAGAAACCGAGTTGAGCCAGTTCGACCATGAGGAAATCTGGAAGGCGCTTGACCTGATCCCATACACCGATGACGATCAATTCATTCGGCTGGGCATGGCGTTGCGCCAATACGGTGAGCAGGGGTTTGCGCTGTGGGCCAAATGGTGCGAACGGTGGCCGAATCCTAACAACTATCCAGATCAAGACACCTACAATCATATACGGGGCCGTTGGAACAGCATCAAGCCGTCTAACAATGGCGTGGGGGTTGGGTCGCTGTGGCAGCTTGCCAAAGAGAATGGATACGTTCAACAATACGAGCGCCCGACATTGCTGAAAGCTATGCATATGTGGCACACCTATGACGCCGACTATCATTACAGCAAGCCACCGGAACCCCCGCGAAAAACCGGCCTTTTTGCAATACCGGCGACCAAGTTGGGCGACTTAAAACCGCCCGCGTGGATCATCAAAAAGCATATTATACGCGACAGTTTGGCGATGCTTTACGGCGCTAGTGGTGCCGGCAAATCGTTTGTGGCGGTCGATATGGGCCTGTCAATCGCATCAGGGCGCCAGTGGTGCGATTATAAGACAAACACCGGGGCGGTGCTTTACGTTGCCGGCGAGGGTGTGGCAGGGATCAATGCCCGCATCATCGCGTGGTGCCAACATCATGGCATTGACAAAGAAACTCTGGCCGAGACTTTCCATGTGACTAGCCAGCCGGTTGCCATTCTGGACGCGCTGCGCGTCAGGGAATTGCTCAAAGTCATCGAGGATTTGCCGCAAAAACCGTCGCTGATAATTATCGACACGCTGAACAGGAATTTTGGTGATGGCGACGAAAACACCACCAAAGATATGACGCGGTTCGTCGACCATTTGACGTTCCTACAAAACCACACGCAAGCGTGCATGATGGTCGTGCATCATACCGGGAAAGGCGACAGCGAGCTTGCCAGGGGGAACAGCAGCCTTCGGGCGGCTATGGATACCGAAATGGTGGTCAGGCCGCTGTCGACGAATATAGAGCTTGTGTGTACTAAGCAAAAAGACGCGGCGCCGTTCCTGCCGTCTGTTTTCAATCTGTCGGTCATAGAGTTATGCAAGGATGAAGATGGCGAGGCCGTCGAATCGTGCGTCCCGCTGCAAATTGTCATCAACGATATGGTGGCCGAGGATCAAAAGCGCAAGGGCGAGCATGAGGACAGCCCGGTGGCTACCAAGGAAATGGGCAAAAATCAGCGGATTGCTTTGGATTGGTTTGTTGATGAAATTGAGCGTAAACGAAAGGCAAACCCCGATAGCGAGGTTTGGGTCATTGGACGGTCGACAATAAAGGAAGGGCTTGATCCCAAGTTGGGATCGGCAGAAAGGCGCAGACAGATCAATAAGCTGAAAACATTAAAAGTGATAATAGAAACCACGGAGTTAACGCAGAAAATTGACATCGACGCACTGAACAAAAAGGCGTCATAATCACAAGCCCTAGCCGTTAGGGTTGTCTACCTAACTTCATGTTAGGTAGATTTATCGACCAAAACCAAGCAAAATACACCCTCTGCACGTTCGACGAAGATAGCGACATTTCGGCGAAGTTTTAAAATGACAAATAGTGATATAACCTAAGTGACAAACATTTGCGAACATTTGTGATATTATTGCATAACACAGTAGCGGCGTGGCCTGTAGGGAAAACGTACATCTACGAACATTCACGAACATAATTTCCGAATGTTCGTAAATGTTTGCAAATGTTCGAGAATGTATTTTTATCAAATTTTGAAACCATTGCTATCAGTGGCCTGTAGAGAAAAAGTACATTTACGAACATTTACGAACATTTGGATTCCACTGGTGAGTGCCGGAAAATGGGGGAAAGGGTTTTAAGACCCTTCCCCTTTTCGGCGCACGCGGCGGGCTACACGTTAGACGATTATTCGATGTTAGATGTTAGACGATTAGGGGACAAAAATGCCGACGCCGGGCAAGTCTGAGGAAACCGACCAAATCCTGTTTGTGAATTGGGTGCATCGCACATACCCGGACGCCTGGCCGTTCCTGCACCATTCACCAAATGGCAAACGGCGCTCTGCGTCAGACGGTCAAAAATTGAAGCTGATGGGGGTGCGTGCTGGCTTTCCTGATCTGTTCCTACCCTGGCCGGTGGGCGACTATATGGGGTGCGTCATTGAATTGAAGCTGGGCAAAGGTCGGGCCACCGCTGAACAGAAAAAATGGATTGAACATTTTGTGAAGTGTGGATATGCCGCGAGAGTGGTTACATTGTCAGAGGCACAAATTTTCTTCTCCGGGTATATGAATGGCGATATTGGATAAGCCCATCTGTTGCGGCGTGCCGATGCACAAGGCCGGTCTGTCAGAATCAAAGCACCAGCGGTATCGATGCAGCCAGTGTCAATTCCGCACCACTGGCAACGATGACGGCGCGCTGGGCTACGATCCAGAATTGACGAAATCAAACACGCAGGCACTCCAGGCATCGATAAAAGCCGGGGCCAAGCGGTTCGTCATTACAAGCGCACAAAACAATACCCGCGTGAATGCTGATTTTTTGACGGCGTTGGAACGGTACGCTAAAAAGTGGGAGTGCCCGCTGGTGGTGATCCCGGTGTCCTATAAAAACCCCAGCGCATTCACTGGCGGGCAGGAATTCAAAAAAATCTGGCACCCGGCAGTCAAAAAGTATCTGATCGACGACAATATTAATATCGGGGCAGGTGTTGAGATTGCAGCAGACACCAAAATCGCCGCCACAGCCGTCAACCCGATCTCAGGAATGCACACAGTCGGCGGGCATCGATGGCAAGTAATAGGGCACGCGCAAGTGGCAATGGAGCCTGTCGCGGCGCCCGCCGGGGTGCGGCCTAAGCGCGTGTATTCGACCGGCAGCGTTACGCATCGAAATTATAGCCGTTCAAAGTCGGGCAAAATCGCTGAGTTCCATCACACAGCCGGCGCGCTGGTGGTTGAGGTTTCAGGTGCCCAGGCGTTTGTCAGGCAACTGGCATGGGGGAATGGCTGCTTTTATGATCTGGCTGGCGGTCAGCTACTGAAATACACCCCCCAAAAAGTGACAAAGGGCGAACCGTGCCTGGCGCTAACAACCGGCGATGAGCATGTAAGATTTCACGACAAGGCGGTCAGGCGCGCAACCTATCACGCCGGGGGCATTGCCGATGTGGTGAAACCCGCGCATCTGGTGCGCCATGATGTGCTTGATGGCTATGCCGGCAGCCACCACCATAAACATGACCCGCTGACGCAATTCAAAAAACGCGCAACCGGGTCGGATTGTTACCGGGCCGAGCTTGACCAGGTGGTCGATTTTATCAACGACACCACCCCCGCCGGCGCGATCAATGTGATGGTCGATTCAAATCATCACGACCATTTGCAGCAATTTCTCAACAATGCCGACGCAAATGTCGACCATACAAACGCCGTTTTTATTGCCGAGATGCAGGCCGCGCAACGCCGGGCGTTACTGGCTGGCGAAGATCACCGCCCGCTGATGCTGTTCTGCAAAGGCAAGGTGACGGCGCCGATCAAATGGCTGGGGCGGTCAAAACCGTTTGTCATCAAAGGCGTCGATTACAGCCAGCATGGTGATGTGGGGGTGAACGGCAGCAGAGGCAGCGCTGTGGGGCTGGCAAAAACGACATATAAAATGGTCATCGGTCACAGCCACACCCCCAGGATCAACAAGGGCGTTTTTCAGGTCGGCAAATCAGCCACCCGGCTTGAGTACGAGCGAGGACTGACAACGCAGGGGCAGACGCACTGCGTTCAGTATGCCAACGGCAAGCGCACGCTGGTGGATATTTTCGCGGGCAAGTGGAGGGCGTGAAATGCCAGTCACACTGATACCGACAAAAGACAGCGCCGAAGAAATGCGGAAATCGCTGGCAGACGTCGAGGCGCTGATTGATGTGCTTCCGCCCGGCAGCGGGCTGTTTGTGGTCGTGTACGACGGAAACGAACCGAGTCTGGTGGCCGTTGCAAATATGGATGTGGCCGTATTGATTGCGTCAGCGTTTGCTGTCGCAGCGCAACAGGTGCCGATTTTACTGGGTGAGGATGAGGATTATTTCGACGATGTTTAAGTGTCGATGCCTAGCCAGTGACCTATCATTCCCAAAAGCACAAATTTTGACCAAATTAGGGACAAGGTTTTGATCTTGGAAAAAATCGCGCAATCAGATGGCAATTTGATGATGGGCACCGGCCTGTCATTTAGTTGGTTTTTTTTTGGTATTGAATGGATTGACGATCACAGCGGATTTTTCATCGCTATGGGCGCCATGATTTCGACCATCGTCACGATCATCGGCGCTGTCCGGGCGAGTAAAAGCAGGCAAGAAAGCGAACGAAATGCAGAATAAAATCGCGGCCAATTTGGTCGAAATGCACGAAGGTCGCCGGCAGCATGTATACAAATGCACCGCTGGAAAATTGACGGTGGGAGTCGGGCACAATCTGGAAGCCAAAGCGATGCCCGACTGCGTGATTGATTTGCTGTTCGCCTGCGATCTGGCCGATGCAGAAAACGACTGTAAACATTACAAATATTTTGCAGGGCTGAATGAGGTCAGGCAAGCCGCGTTGATCGATATGTCGTTTCAGTTAGGCAAATCACGGCTGTCAGCATTTAAAAAAATGCACGCCAATTTGAACGCCGGCAATTACAAAGGGGCCGCGCGTGAGTGTTTGAATTCACTGTATGCGAACCAAACCCCCCGGCGGGCACAGAAAATCGCTGACCTAATAGAACGGGGCACAATCTGATGAGTATAGCCACCACTATCGTCAGCACGCTGGTCGCGCCTGTGACTGATTTGCTGTCCGAATTTATCACCGACAAAGACAAGCAGGCTGAGATTGCTTACAAAATCGCAACGATGGCAGAGCAAAACGCGCACGCCCAGGTCATCGCGCAGCTTGAAATAAACAAAGCAGAGGCGTCATCTGAATCATTATTCAAGGGCGGCTGGCGACCGGCCTGCGGCTGGCTGTGCGTGTTCGCGTTGGGTGTGAACTATGTGGCGGTGCCGATGTTCGGGCCGGTCGTCGAGGCGTATACGCCGATCATTATGGTGCCGCTGGATATGTCGACCATGATGCCGCTGCTGCTTGGGATGCTGGGGCTTACCGGTGTGCGTACATTTGAAAAAACCAAAGGAGTAGCTGCAAGATGAGCGATGAATATGCAGGAAAAAACGGGCTATCGCGTGACATTGCGAAAATTCGCTATGAGTACCGCGAGGTATACAAGCCAGCAATGCGTCAGCCCTGGGCTGATTTTAAGGCCGCCCCGATACTGGGGAAATTTCACGAAATGACTAATCTTCACGTTGAATCTGCAAGGGCTGCGCCTTATTTTTGGGGCCATTTAACGATGATTTCAATGGTGGCGAATATTGTGACAGTGACAGCACTGGCGTTTTTTGCGGTGAATAACTAGGGCTGGGTCTAATATGGAAGTTTTAAAGATTAAGCGCGGCGCAAGTTTTTCTCTGGAGTGTACTTACAAAGTGGATGATATTGCATCGTCAATTACTGGGATGACAATCAACGCTGAATTGAGAAACGGGGCAAACCATCTGGTGCAGATTTTGCACTATGTTGAAAACAGCACCCTGGGTGGTTTTTTTCTTAAAGCGACTGCCGCAGAAACCAGCACATGGGGCGTTAACAATTTACGCTGCGACATAAAAATCACCGAGGGCGAAATTGTAAGATTTTCCGAAACTTTCGCGGTCAATGTCACACGCGAGGTGACAGAGTAATGCCTTCATCGGTTTTATTAACGTATCACAATGGCGTTTCATTGTCTGTTATATATAACAACAGCGTTTCGCTTTCGCTTGATTTTGCGCCTCAAACGTCAATCGCTCTTGCTGTAATTTCTGCACCGCCACCGACTGGCCCAACTGGAGAAACTGGAGCTGATGGAGCTGACAGCACAGTGCCAGGCCCGACAGGGCCGACCGGACTGACTGGCCCGACTGGCCCAACTGGAGAAACTGGCGCAACTGGCCCGGCTGGATCAGACGGGGCTGATGGAGCGACTGGGTTAAGCGGGACGGATGGAGATCAGGGAATCCAGGGAATACAAGGCCAGACGGGGCTGACTGGAAACACAGGCCCAGCAGGCACCAATGGCGCAACTGGCACAAATGGAAGCGACGGGGCCGATGGAGCAGATGGGGCAACCGGGTCAACTGGTGCAACTGGCCCAGCAGGAAATGATGGAGCCACTGGCGCAGCAGGAAGTGATGGAAGTGACGGCGCAACTGGCCCGTCAGGAGCTACAGGTGCAACCGGGCCAACAGGTGCAACAGGAAGCGATGGGGCTACAGGTGCAACAGGCGCAGCAGGAAGCGATGGGGCAGATGGAGCCGATGGATCAGATGGGGCGCAAGGAATCCAAGGTGCGACAGGTGCGACAGGGCCACAAGGAACCCAAGGTGCGGCTGGATCGACAGGAGCAACTGGCGCGGCAAGTACAGTTGCAGGGCCAACTGGTGCAACTGGCCCAGCAGGAAATGATGGAGCTGACGGGGCTGACGGAGCTAACGGGGCTGATGGTGCGACTGGCGCAACTGGCCCAACGGGTGCAACTGGATCAGCGGGAAATGACGGAGCCACTGGCGCAGCAGGAGCCGATGGTGCAGCAGGAGCTGACGGTGCAGCAGGGGCCACGGGTGCGACAGGAAGTCAGGGAACACAAGGGCCAGCAGGAGCAGACGGAGCTGATGGC
>Ga0307994_1000302_pt1 | contig 36149 bp, 36 predicted proteins | sample EllFjometagen261_FD_203171 | JGI IMG/M metagenome (GOLD analysis project Ga0307994, IMG submission 203171) | Marine microbial communities from Ellis Fjord, Antarctic Ocean - #261 | ecosystem: Environmental > Aquatic > Marine > Unclassified | place: Southern Ocean | collected 2014-11-02
CTAAATCTACTTCCGTTAAGGCACCTTGTTTTACTGCTAAATCTGGCCGACCAACATCACCGATAAATAAAGCATCACCAGTTAATACACAGGGAGTTTTACCGTCTTTATCTGTTATTAAATAAGAGGAAGATTCCATCGTATGACCAGGGGTATGAATTAATGTAATTTTTCCATCTCCAACCGAAAATTCTTCGCCATCTACACCATTATAAATATCATATTCTGTAGTTGCATTTGGGCCAAAAACAATTTTTGCTCCAGTTTTTTGAGCTAAGTCATATTGACCAGAAACAAAATCAGCATGAAAGTGAGTTAAAAAAATGTATTTTATTTTTGCTCCATCGGCCTCAGCCATTCTTAAATAAGGCTCCGTTTCTCTTAATGGGTCAACTATTGCCGCTTCTCCATTAGACTCAATATAATAAGCCATTTCTGCAAGGCATCCTGTAAATAATTGTTCTACTTTCATCTTTTTCTACTTTCTTGAGTGTTATTAATATACCGCTAAATTATTCTGTTTTTATAATTAGAAAACTAATATGGGATGGATGTTTTTTATATTCATAAGTTACTAAAAAAATACTATTTGAAACACAAAAGTAGGTAATACAAATAGTTTTTTGTCTTTGCTATTCATAGAATTCGGAAATTTTGCTTAAAGACTTCCTTTTTATATCTGGAACGTACGTTGGAAATTTAGGATAACCTACTGGAAGTAATAGAAATGCTCTTTCATTACTTGGTCTATTTAGAATTTTTGATAAAAAACTCATTGGACTTGGAGTGTGTGTAAGCGTTACTAAACCTGCATTATGAATAGCGGAAATTAACATCCCACAGGCGATTCCAACAGATTCGTTAACATAATAATTGTTGTGCTTATTGCTGTTTTCATCTAAATTATATACTTTTTTAAAAACAATAATTAACCAAGGAGCAATTTCTAAAAAGGCTTTATTCATAGTAGTTCCTAATGGTTCCAGGTCTTTTTTCCAACGATCACTCATTCTAGAATCATAGCTTTCTTTCTCTTCAATTTCTGCTTCTTTTCGGATTTGTGATTTTATTAGTGGGTTAGATATTGCACAAAATGTCCAAGGTTGTTTATGTGCTCCTGAAGGCGCTGTTGACGCACTATTAATTATGTTTTCAATTACTTCTTTAGGAACCCATTTATCGGAATAATCCCTTACCGATCTTCTTTCGTCAAGCCATTTATAAAACGATTCACTTTTAGAAATTAATTTTTCTTTTGAATACGTATCTATATGGTAGGAGATATGTTTAAAGCCATTGATATCTATATAATCTGGTGCATCCATGTTTAGAGATTAGATGAATAATTTGTTGGCTCTAATTTAGGAAAAAGAAGGTGGAAATAATAATACTAAATAATGTTATAAGTTGTGAATCTTAATATTATTTCTTCTTCAAAAAAGCAGGGTCATATTTTACAAAAATATTAATCCAAATTATTTTTGATAAAGCATATATAATGGGTGAAAAAACTAGAAGTGCCACTAAAATTGAAATCAATAAAGTTCCAGGACCCACATTTGGGAAGAAAATTAATTGCAAGACCCAAACAGCAATAAATAAAGCCACCCCTAAAGCGTACGACACATAATAGGAACCATGAAAGAAACTGGGTTCAATATTATATTTAAGATTGCATTCTGAACAATTTTCTTTTACCCTTCCCATGCCTGAATATGAATAGGGATGGCCTTTATAAAAAGCACCTTCATTACACCTTGGACATTTTAATCTTAAAATACTATATGATTTGGTCCCTTTACCTAGCATTATTTTTCTTTTTGCAAATATAAAATACACAAGCTTAATATGGTATAAATGAGTTAAAATAAAAGTAAAAGCGCTCCATTTATAGAACAGTTTCTTTCAAAGCTAAAACTTATCTTATTTAATATCTTCGATATTATCTATAACCATCATTTCTCCTTCTTTATAGATAGATACTGTTTTAGTGTACCTTTTATTTTTGTATTTATATTTAATTTTTGATAATGCACCTTCTTTTCTTGTAATTTGTAATTCACTCGTCCAGTTTTCTTCTTTGAATCTTTTTTCTAATATAACTTCTTTATCTTTTCCTTTTGAAGCGGGAAATTCAAATTCTTTAGGAATATTAAATAGTTGTTGAGCCATATAAAAAGCTTCATGCCATTGTGTTTCTGGAAGAGTTAACTTTTCAGTATTAATTGGATTACTCACCGTACCACTTTTAGTTTCGGAATAGTTAACTGTTGGAAATGCTAACAGTAATTCTCCGCTATATTTTTTTGCTGAAATTCCTTTTTCTGGAGGGAAATATTTAGAAAGATACCCATTAAATGCAAATCCTTTTTTGTGATTGAATTCAATATGGTCCATACCTCCAATAATTTCTCCAATTTTCATGGTTGGTTTTAATTCTGATGAAATTACTTTTATTTTTGTGCCGTAAGGTATTATGGCGAGTTTTTCACTTTGTAAATTAGCATATGCTCTTAAACTAAGTCCTGATATTGAGGTAACATATAAATAGATAGCTCCTGTATTTTTTACTTCAGTAATAGAATCGATGATTGCTAAATTATTTTCATGATTTATGGTGATTTCTGCTGAAGGATTTTCTTCATTTTTACAAGAAAGGAATAATGCGATGCTCACTAAAGCAAGGCTTAGAATTTTTAATGTTTTCATAATGGGAGTTATTAGGGTTAAAAAATATTTTTAAGTAATTTTCTCACATATATGTTTTATAATTTTATTTAAAATTCAAATTTTAATTGAACAGCTACCACCTTCTCTTTTGTTGGCTTTCCTTTATCAGTGTTGAGGTTCGAAAGTGAAATACCCAATAACCGTACCGAGTTTTTCATACCGGATTGAAATAACAAATCTTTAACAGTTTCCACTATTATATCTTTATCCGATATATAATAGGCTAATGTTTTACTTCTAGTCTGTAAGGTAAAATCACTGTATTTAATTTTAAGGGTGACTGTTTTTCCAGCAACTTTACTTTTTTTAAGCCGTTTTTCTACCTCTTTTGCAATGTCCTCTAGTTTTTTTATCATAAATATCTCTGAAGTGATATTCTCACTAAAAGTACGTTCGGCAGCTAATGATTTACGTGTTCTAGAAGATTTAACTTCACTAAAATGGGTTCCTCTTACCACATGATAATAAAAACGACCACTTTTTCCAAAATGCGTATTTAAAAACTCTTCTGATTTCAGTTTTAGGTCTTTTCCTGTAAAGATTCCAAGACGGTACATTTTTTTTACGGTAACTTTTCCAACACCATAGAATTTTTTAATATCCAACTGTTCTAAAAACTCAAGAACCTCGCTTGGAGGTACTGTTTTCTGTCCGTTGGGTTTATTAATATCACTAGCAACTTTCGCAATAAATTTATTGATAGATATTCCAGCTGAAGCATTTAAGCCTGTTTTTTCTTTTATTTTTTTTCTAATTTCTTCTGCTATTAATGTAGCGCTTGGAATTCCTTTTTTATTTTGAGTAACGTCTAAGTAGGCTTCATCTAATGATAATGGCTCTACTTTATCGGTAAACTCATAAAATATTTTTCTAATTTGATCCGATACTTCGTGATAGCGTTTAAAATTTGAATTTACAAAGATGAGTTCTGGACAATTTTGTAAAGCTATGACGCTGCTCATTGCAGACCGAACTCCAAATTTTCGAGCCTCATAACTAGCAGCACTTACTACACCACGCTTAAAATTCCCTCCAACGGCAACTGGTTTTCCCCGTAATTCAGGGTTGTCTAGTTGCTCTACAGATGCATAAAAAGCATCCATATCAACATGTATTATTTTTCTTTGGAGAAGTTCTTCCTTCATCCTATAAATTTATAATATATTAGACACATTAATAGTATTTATGAATTTAAATCAGATTACAAGCTAAAGGAATTGTATTTGAGAAAGATGCAGAAGATGAATCTTGTGCAGGTAAAAACAGAAAAACCCACCTTGGAGAATTAAAAATCTTCATAAAAAATAGTTATGATAGAGATTGAACGTAAATTTTTACTAGTTTCAGATAATTATAAAAAAGAAGCATACAAACAGACTAAGATTATTCAAGGGTTTTTAAACACCCATAAAGAACGTGCAGTACGCATTAGAATAATGGGAGCAGAAGCTTTTATTACCGTAAAAGGGATTTCGAATAAAGAAGGAACCACTAGGTTTGAATGGGAAAAAGAAATTCCCCTAGAGGAAGCTAAAATGCTTTTAAAATTATGTGAACCCAATCTTATTGAAAAAATAAGATATGAGGTTAAAGTAGGTTTTCACTTTTTTGAAATAGACGAATTTTTTGGAGAAAATGAAGGGCTAATAATGGCAGAAATTGAATTATCGGAGGAAAATGAAGAATTTATAAAACCAGATTGGTTAGGTAAAGAGGTAACAGGTGACGTTCGATATTATAACTCGCAACTGTCTAAAATACCTTATCGAAATTGGGAAATTTAATCGAAAAATATCCACGAGGCTCTGTCTCGGGGTTTCCATTGAAATTGTCATTCTCGCGAAAGCGAGAATCTAAATTAAGCAACTAGTTCTATAATTTTTTTAATAGTTTTTAAATCTGAAACACTTTCGGTTCCTCCCTCAAAGAATGAAGTAGGTTTTTCCTTTTGTTGAAGCGTTGCAGATAAATGTATACTGCAAAAACCTTGGTCTTTAAAACAGTGCGCATTTTCGGTATTAATTCCGCTCCCTGGCATAATTTCAATTTTCCCATTGGATAATTTATTCATTTCCTTTAATAAAGAAAGGCCCTCAAAAGCAGTCTGTTTTTGACCAGAACTCAATACTCTTTTTATTTTTAAATCGATTAATTGTTCTAAAGATTCAATGGCATTTTCGGCGCAATCAAAAGCTCTATGAAACGTAAAATCCATGTCCTTTGCAGCATTGATTAATCGTTTTGTTGCAGCGATATTAATTTTATTTTCTGAAGTTAAAACCCCACTTACCACTCCTTGACATCCTATTTTTTCACAAAACTCAATAGCATTAATCATTGTATTTAATTCGAATTCTGTATAGCAAAAATCTCCTTTTCTTGGTCTAATCAAGACATGAATAGGAATGCTCAATTCAGCAGTTACTTTTTTAATTAATTGCTGCGATGGGGTTAATCCACCAAAAGCAAGTTGTGTACACAGCTCCATGCGATGAGCTCCTCCTTTTTCAGCAGCTAAAGCACTTTCAAATGAATTGGCACAGATTTCTACTATCATTCTATAATTATTTCATCAATAAAAGTCCACGCTTTATTATCTGCTCCTTGTTTCCCTTCAGGAATAATTCCATAGCTAGGGACTATAATTTTTATAAATTGTGTGTTTATTTCATTAAAATCAAGATAAACATCAATAATGTTTTTATCATTTTCTAATTCAATTTCTTTTAAAGAAGAATATGTTTTTCCATCTATAGAGCTGTAAAGGCTTACTTTTTTTGGAGCATAAATCCATTGTCCTGTAGCGCTATAAAAACGGGATTTAAAGGTTTTTATAGTTGTTAACTCACCTAAATCAATGGTGATTTCTAAATCGTCTCCCCAAAAGCCTAACCATTCTTTATCTCCATATCTTTGATCACTACCATTAATACCATTAATTAATGCTTCTTTTCCTCCGGCATTATAGGCTTTATGAGGGAGTACACTTAAATCTACTTTTCCTGTGATTGCTTTATGGTAGTTAATTGTTTCAGAAAAAGGATTACTTACAAGCTGTTTGTTTTTAAAAATACCTGCATGAATTGTAGTGTTTGCAGTAATTAAAATTCTTTCTGTATATAGTTTTGAATCCATGAGAGCAGGCATTCCGTCGGTTGTATATCTTATTTCTATTCCTGCTAAAGGAGTTTTTAATTGATAGCTAACCAGTCCGTTTTCTTTCATTAAATCTCCTTCTAATTCATACAAATGATTTGCATTATTAATATTTAATGCATTAAGTCTCTCTAAAAAAGGTTCAACTCTAGATAAAAATTCCGGATAATCTGTTTCAATATTTTTTGTAGCTCCACTCCATACTACTTCACTCATAGCCAAAATTCTTGGAAAAACCATATACTCTACTTGATCTTCAGTTTTCATATATTCAGTCCAAACGTTTCCTTGAGCTCCTAACACATATTTTTTCTCTGCTTCACTTAATTCAGGAGGAATAGGATTAAAACTATACACTTTTTTTAAAGGTAAAAATCCTCCAATGGCTAAAGGTTCATCTTGACTATTTGACTGATAGTGATCAAAATAAGCGTGGGATCCAGGAGTAAGTATTACCTCATGTCCTTCTTTGGCAGCATCAATAGCACCTTGAGTCCCACGCCAAGACATCACGGTAGCATTAGGCGCAAGACCTCCTTCTAAGATTTCATCCCAACCAATTATTTTTTTGTCTTTACTATTTAAAAATGTTTCGATTCTGGTAATAAAATAACTTTGCAATCCCTGTTCGTCTTTTAAATCTAAATCTTTGATTAATTTTTGACAATGATCACATTCTTTCCAATGTTTTTTTGGCGCTTCATCACCTCCAATATGAATGTATTCTCCTGGGAACAAATCAATCACTTCAGTCAATACATTTTCTAAAAAAACAAAAGCCTGTTCATTAGGACAGTAAATATTAGGGAATACTCCCCAAGTTGTAGCTACCGGAACCTGTTCGCCACTACAACCTAATTCTGGATAAGCACTAATTGCAGCCTGAGAATGACCAGGAATTTCAATCTCTGGAATGATGGTTACTTGATGTTTTTTAGCAAATGCTACAATTTCTTTAATATCTTCTTGGGTATAAAAACCACCGTATTTTTCACCATCATATTTTATAGGAGCATCATTAAAATGACCCATTAAGGTTTCTTCACGATAGGCGCCAATTTCAGTTAATTTTGGATATTGTTTTATTTCAATTCGCCAACCTTGATCTTCTGTTAAATGCCAATGAAAATAATTCATTTTAAGCATCGCCAAGTTTGCAATGTATTCTTTTACAAACTCTTTTGGAAAAAAATGCCTTCCAACATCTAAATGCATCCCTCTATATCTAAATGTAGGAGCATCTTTAATATAAACTTGAGGAATAGAAAATCCTTTTTCCTGAAATCCTTTTTGTTTTTCTAATGATATTGGCATGAGTTGCCTTAGGGTTTGTATGGCATAAAATGCACCTGAAGCATCTTTTGCTTTTATAATTATATCTGAATCGGAAACAGATAATGCATAGCCTTCTGAAGGCAAAGAGTCGTCTTTTTTAATTACAATGGTTGCTTTTTCTTCTGAAGTATTTTTCAGTAAAATAGCACTTCCGTTTTGAATATAGTTTACTAGAAATTCTCCAGCAACAGTAAATTTTTCCTCAAAGAAAACGGTAGTGCTTTCGGTTATTTTAAAAACTCCTTTTTTTATTTCTAACTGTTGAGGTTTCGGAATTAATGAAGGAAATGGGTCAAGATCAGCAACTTTAGGAGATTGGCATCCCGAAAATAACATAAAGCCTACGAATAATAAGGGATAAATAAATTTCTGCATTAGTTCTGGATAAATTGGTTGAGTGTTTTAAAATTGACTATTGGCACTACTTTAGCATCGGTTTTAAACTGAATATATTTTGAAATTCCAGGGAGTACATCGAAAAAATTATCCTGCCAAGTTCCTCTTTCTTCAGAAAATAAAAACACATTTTTTTGTAAAGTTTCTGAATTCAACTTTATTAAAAAGCCATCCTTGTTTTTAATGATTTCAATAGCTATCGGCTCGTTTATTAATTTTAAATCTTTGGGTTTAGCAAAATAATAATAGTATTCAGATTCGCCAAAAGTTATTTTTAAAAAAGTATTGTTATGATCAAATTCTTTATTTTTAAACTGGTATTTATAAACAATTGTACTGCTATTTATTGGACTTGCAACAAGCGCTACTTCCTTAAACAGAACGCTCCCATTAAAACCTAAATGACTAATTACAAGCGTATCTTTAATTTCAGAAAAGGTGTCATTGACAATATATACCTCTAATTCATTCTCGTTTTTTGAAGTTGAAATAATAACATTCTCAAAAGCTTTTTTCGCTTGATAATGCAAGGCCTTCCAATTTCCCAAACCATCAATACTTGACCAAGAAACAGCAGGCCAACAATCGTTTAGTTGCCAATATAAAGTTCCCATATTATATGGTTTTGCTCTTCGATGTGCGTAAATCCCTTTTGTGATACCATAAGCCTGTAATACCTGGCTCATATACACATAATCTTCTCCTTTACGGGGAACAGGAAAATCCCGTTCCATATATTCACGTATCAAAGTAAAACCACGAGCATGTTTTTGATGGTTAGCAAATGAAGGATCACTTAAATTAATGGTATCTAATTCTGTAAAATATTTAATGGCTTCATAACTAGGAAATGATTGAAATCCAAACTCACTCATAAAGCGAGGTACTTCCTCTTCAAAATGCTCAAAAGGATATCCATCATGCCAAACCCACCAATCATGGGCATCTCCTTCAAATTGATACCGATTGTCTCCACGCCCAAATTTGGGAGAGCTTTCCCAATAGGAAAGAGAAGGATGTAAACTATCAACCACACGAGGTAAAATATGATTGAACACCGCATAATACCCCTCCCAGATTTCTTGTTGTTGCGCTTCCGTTTTACCATCTTTCCAGCCCCAACGATACCAACCTTCACTATTTTCATTATTCCCGCACCATAATGCAATGCTGGGATGTTGGCGTAATCTTTTTACGTTTTCAATAGCTTCTTGTTTGATGTTTTCTAAAAACGCTTCATCTCCTGGATACATGGCACAAGCAAACATAAAATCTTGCCAAACCAAAACCCCTTTTAAGTCGCAAAGTTGATAAAAGAAATCAGCTTCATAAACTCCTCCTCCCCAAACACGAAGCATATTCATATTCGCATCCACTACATCATTGATAAGATTTGAATAATCTTCTTGATCAACTTCAGGAAGAAAAATATTTTGAGGAATATAATTCGCACCTTTCATATAAACAGGCTTCCCGTTAAGTTTAAAATAAAAACCTTCCCCTATGGAATCTTTTTCGCTTATCAATTTGATGGATCTGATTCCTAATTTTTTTGAAAATGATTCTTTTTTATAACCATCATTTAAAAGCTCCACATCAATATCATATAAAAAAGGTATTCCTAAATTATGTGTCCACCAAAGTTTTGGATTTTCAACGTTAAAAGGAATAGTATATTCAGTCTGTTCTGGAGAAATTTCAATCTTAGAAATAAACGTTTCTTTGTTGTTATGATTAATAATTTTAACAGAAATTTCTTGTTTTTTTTGGCTGTGAATAGTTAATTCAGCTGAAATATTAGCGATGGAATCCGAAATAAAATTCGTTTTAAGAAACACTTCTTTAAACCGAATATTTTCATAAGAAACAAGACTAATATTTTTAGTAATCCCCATTGTTTTAATAGTTGGTCCCCAATCCCAACCATATTGAAATTGTGGTTTTCTAGTAAAAACTCGAGGAGCTTCTGGAAGTTCGTAATCTAGCTTCTTACTTGCTGTTTTTTCAATTGAATCGGTAGCTTGTAATTTAATTTGTAAAACGTTTTTCAATTGTAAAATATCACTTACCTCTATTTCCCAGCTTCGGAAGGCATTGTTCGTGTTTAAAATTAAACTATCATTTAAAAAAATGGAAGCATAGGTATCTAAACCTTCAAAATGCAAAAAATGTTTTGATTTTAAGAGGGCATCTTCAGCAACTAAAAAATGAGTTTTGTAAAACCAATTCCTTTCAGAAATCCATTGTATAGAATCTTCATTGTTAGCTTTAAATGGTTGTGGGATTTTTTTTAAATTTAATAAATCGGTTTGCACCGTACCGGGAATAGTTGCAGGCATCCATAAAGAATCTCCTTCTTGTAAAAATTTCCAATTTTCCGATAAATTTTGACGCTCAATATCAGTTTTAGATTCGTCACAGGAAATAAAAAACAATATAAAAAGCAAATAAAAAAGAGAAGTAAGCTTCATCATACTAGAAATTACATACTGTTAAATTCATATTCTCTTTCCACTTTGCAAATTCGCACTTTATACCAAGAATACCATTTGTTTTTGCCATTCACTTGCGCTTCTAAATGATCTAAATTTGCTTTCCAGTTTTTGATGTCTTCTAATGTTTCCCAATAACTGATAGCAATTCCTAAATCGTTTCTTGCGCTTTCAAAACCTATATATCCAGGTTGTTTTTGGGCAAGATGTTCCATGGTATCCGCCATATCATTATACCCTTCTAAATTATCGGTTTGTTTGTTTGTAAAAATAACCGCATAATAAGATTTATTCATTTTTGTAGATTTTTACAATTAACGCCCCTTGTGCATTCATATGCGCACGATACATTCCAGCCGTATTAAATTCCATAGCAATATTTCCATCTTTATCTATTGCGACAATACCACCATCTCCACCTAAATCTGGCACTTTTTCTTGTATCACTATTGTAGCAGCTTCTTGTAAAGAGATTCCTTTATATTCCATCATTGCCGAAATATCATGAGCTACCATGGCTCTGATAAAAAATTCTCCCCAACCTGTTGAAGAAACAGCACAAGTTGCATTATTCGCATACGTTCCTGCGCCAATAATAGGAGCATCTCCAATGCGATTCCAACGTTTGTTAGTCATTCCTCCAGTGGAGGTCCCAGCAGCTAAATTTCCATTTTTGTCTAATGCTACACATCCTACGGTTCCAAACTTGGAATCTTTTATAAAAGGATCTTCAAATGATAAACTTTTATAGTGTCTGCGCAGCTCTCTTTCCTTTACTTTATAAAGCGATTGCATTCTTTTTTCTGTATAAAAATAGGAAGGATCTGTCATTTTAAAACCTTGTTCTTTAGCAAATTCTTCAGCACCCTCTCCAGAAAGCATTACGTGTGGAGAGTCATTCATAACCGATAATGCTAAGTCGATTGGGTTTTTAATATGTTTAACTCCTGAAACTGCTCCAGCATTAAGTGTTGCTCCGTCCATAATCGAGGCATCCAATTCGTTGGTTTCTTCATGGGTAAAAACTGCTCCCTTTCCAGCATTAAATAAAGGGGAATCTTCCATAATATTTATAGTAGCAGTTACCGCTTCCAAAGAAGTACCTCCGGTACTTAATATAGTATGACCTATTTTAATTGCTTCTTCAAGTTTTTCTAAATAGGCAGTCTCTAAAGAATCAGTCATATTTTTTTTCAAAATAGTACCTGCGCCCCCATGAATTACAATTCCAAAAGTTTCTTGTTTTTTTGAGTTGTTTTTAGAAGAAATTTCACCTTCAGAAGGATTATTACAGCTTAAAAATATAAAAAACACGATTAAAAGCGTTAAAATTTGCTTCATAAATGAAATATATTATAAAAAGCTAAGATAAGCTAAAACCATTGCTACTACAAAGCTCATAAAAAGTAAAACATAAAATGCATTTAATATTTTTTTGTACTCGCATCAAGCCTAAAGCTTGATATCCCCGAATTATGAAAACGAACCTACTTATTATTGTTTTATTGCTAATTAAAACGGTTCTTATTTTTTTACTCAACTTTTCTATAGCAAATAAAATTACTTTTTCAATTCAACCATTTAACGTATTTTTACCTAAACTAAGATAAAAATACAGCTATGGCTATCGCAAAACCTTTTAATTTAAACAAGTGGATTGAAGAAAATAGAGATTTGTTAAAACCTCCTGTTGCCAATAAAAACTTATATGTAGTTTCTAAGGATTATATAGTAATGATTGTTGCAGGACCTAATGCGAGGAAAGATTATCACTTTAATGAAACCGAAGAGTTATTTTATCAATTAGAAGGAAACATTCAAGTTAATATCCAAGAAGACGGTCAAAAGCGAGAAATGAAACTTGGACCTGGCGATATGTTTTTACTTCCAGCAAATACTCCTCATTCTCCCGTAAGAGCCGAAGGTTCTATCGGTTTAGTGGTAGAACGAGTTCGAAAAGGAAAAAACCTTAAGGATGGCTTAATGTGGTTTTGTAATAATTGTAACCATAAACTTTATGAAGTTTATTTTGAACTACAGGATGTAGAAAAAGATTTTCAACCACATTTTAAAGAATTTTACGCCTCAAAAGCATTGCGAACCTGTAATAATTGTAGTACCGTAATGGATACAGATTCCCAATTTATTGGAGATTAACTCCAGCTATCTTCATATAAAAATTAAAAAAAGCTAACTAGCTGTTTTTTTCATTTTCCAATATTCTTTAAAATCTTATAAGGAATTCGTACCTTTGCAGACTAAATTTAGAACAAAAAAAACAAAAAATATGGCTACCGTTGCAAACGCATTTGGAATTGAAAATGCATTAGAAAAATTAGGAGTTAACGAAATAAATAAAGGAACTTCAACTGGAAGTAACTGGTTTTCGGAAGGTGAAATGATTTCATCGCATTCACCTGTTGATGGAAAATTAATAGGTAAGGTTACAACTACATCTCGCGAAGATTACGAAAAAGTTATCAAAACTGCCCAAACCACTTATAAAGAGTGGAGAAAAGTTCCAGCACCTCAAAGAGGAGAAATTGTACGTCAGTTTGGAAATAAATTAAGAGAATTAAAAGAACCTTTAGGTCAATTGGTTTCTTACGAAATGGGAAAATCATTACAAGAAGGTTATGGTGAGGTTCAAGAAATGATTGATATCTGTGACTTTGCAGTGGGTCTTTCTAGACAATTAAACGGTCAAACAATCCCATCGGAACGCCCAGGTCACGTTATGCGTGAGCAATGGCATCCAATTGGAATTGTTGGTATCATTTCAGCATTTAACTTTCCTGTTGCTGTTTGGGCTTGGAATACTGCGCTGGCCTGGATTTGTGGTGATGTATGTGTTTGGAAAGGTTCTGAAAAAGCACCTTTATGCTCTGTTGCTTGTCAAAATATCATTGCAGCTGTTTTAAAAGAAAACAACTTACCAGAAGGAATTTCTAGTATCATCAACGGAGATTATAAAGTTGGTGAAATGATGACCACTGACCATAGAGTTCCCTTGGTATCGGCTACAGGATCTACAAGAATGGGAAGAATTGTTGGTGCTACTGTTGCAGAACGTTTCGGAAAATCATTATTAGAATTAGGTGGTAATAATGCTATTATTATTACTCCTACTGCCGACTTAAAAGTTGTGGTGCCTGGTGCTGTATTTGGTGCTGTTGGTACTGCGGGACAACGTTGTACTTCTACCAGAAGATTGATCATTCACGAATCGGTTTATAATAAAGTAAGAGATGCAATTGTGGGTGCTTATGAACAAATTGTTATCGGAAATCCATTAGATGAAACCAAACATATGGGGCCATTAATCGATAAAGATGCGGTGAATGCTTATTTGGCTGCTATTGAAAAAGCGAAGGCTGAAGGTGGAACTATTTTAGTAGAAGGTGGCGTTTTAGATGGTGAAGGATTTGAAAGTGGTTGTTACGTAAAACCAGCTATTATTGAAGCTGAAAACCATTTTGAAATTGTACAACATGAAACATTTGCTCCTATTTTATACTTAATGAAATATAGCGGAGATGTTGAAAACGCAATCGATATGCAAAATGGAGTTGCTCAAGGATTGTCTTCTGCAATTATGACTAATGAAATGAAAGAAGCGGAGAAGTTTTTAAGTTTTTCTGGATCTGATTGTGGTATTGCCAATGTAAATATTGGTACTTCTGGTGCTGAGATTGGTGGTGCTTTTGGAGGTGAAAAAGAAACTGGTGGTGGACGTGAGTCTGGATCGGATGCTTGGAAAGTATATATGAGAAGACAAACCAATACGGTAAATTACTCAGATGAATTACCTTTGGCTCAAGGAATTAAATTCGATTTGTAATAATTTTTTTATAAAAACAGAACCCTGCTAGTTAATATTAGCAGGGTTTTTTATTAGTGTTCTATTTTTTTGTTGACCATAGCTATCTGTTTCTATTTTCACTAATAAATCAATATGCTTTTTTGCTTGTCATTAAATTAGTCTTGGGAATAATTATTTTGTTACAGTGAAAGAATATTGAAAGGAGGTTTTTGAAAAAAACTTAATTAACTATACTTCATTTTACGTAAAATTCGAACTGTTTCTTTATAAGAAGCATAGACAGCATCCTCTTGATTTTTTAAAAATGGCTTTGCTTCATATAGTTTATTTTTTGCTTCTGTAAAATCATTTAAAAAACAAATAAGATAAGTAGCGGGAAGGTTTTTTAAATCTTTCTGTTCAGAACCGTTTAAAGGGATTTCTTTTTTCAATTTTTCTATAATGGCATTATTTGCATTGTAAATATGATATAAGGTACGTTTGTTAAATTGTGGTGGATTAAAGAGTAAAACCGTATCCATTTGGTACGATCCGTTTTCATTAAAAGTGATAATAACTTCCTCTAAAGGATAATATTTGTAGCGGTTATTCAAGCCTAAATGAACATATTCTATAATTCTAAATTCATGTTCATTATAGCTAATACTTACTTCATCTAAATTTGAATAAAACAAACGAACTTGTTCATTTATAAGTTCAATATCTACCCTAGAATAATACGATTCGTCTTTTACTTTTTTAATAGTTCCAGCCCAACAAACCACAAATTGTTCTTTAAAAACATGATAAAATGACGGTAAATCTTTGTGTTTTTCATTAATAAACTCGATGACTCCATCCAGTGTATGCTGTATGTTGTTTTTGGCTTTGTTTTCTATAGATTTTACAATTTCAGAATTAATATCTTTAATGACAATGTCAAAATCTTTAGGCATGGAGATACTTCCATCCCTCATAAAAATAGAACCTCCCCAATATTTCCATATATTTTTACGCAAGGAAGTGATTTCTTCGGTAGGTCGAATCGAGACCAATCCCACCACTTTATGGTCTGGTAAATGAGGAAAAGCTACATTTTCATACATAATTAGAGGAGGATTTGTTAAGTATGCATTGATGAGGTTTTGAATTTTACTATCATCAAAAAAATCGACTCCATTAATGGCATTGGTTTCATCTTCTACTCCAACAACAATATAACTATTGTTTTTTGGGTTGCTATTACTAAGCGCACAAACGTGTTTTAGAAATTTTGCCTTCCCTTCTTTGGTGCCTAATTCAATTTTTCGTTTTTTATCATAAAAACTACTCTCATCATTATGAGCGAGTAAGTTTTTAATTAAAAGACGTTTATTAATCAAGGTTTTATTTTTTATTTACGACGGTACTTGAAGCTTGATCTAATGCCATCACTGTTAAATCTGCAATATTTACATGAGCAGGTCGGGTGACTGTAAACCAAATAATCTCTGCGATATCGTTAGCTTGTAAAGGAGTAAACCCCTGGTATACTTTAGAAGCCTTTTCGACATTACCTTTAAACCGAACCTCACTAAATTCAGTGGCTACCATTCCCGGATTGATGGCTCCTACTTTTATTCCTTTCCCATTTAAATCAATTCTCATTCCTTGATTAATAGCATCAACCGCATATTTACTAGCGCAATATACATTCCCTTTTGGATATACTTCTTTTCCAGCAGTAGATCCAATATTGATGATGTGCCCTTTTTCTTTTGCTAACATTTTTGGAAGTACCGCTTTACTAACATAAAGTAATCCCTTTACATTAATATCAATCATAGCTTCCCAATCTTCAATTTTTCCATCTTGAAAAAAATCCAACCCATGAGCATTCCCAGCATTATTTATTAAAAAAGTTATTTCTGAAAAAGCCTCGGGAAGTTCATTAATTTTTGTAAAAACTGCTTCTTTATCACGGACATCAAAATTTAAAGTGTGAATTTTACAAAAGGAATTCAATTCTTTTTCTAATTCATCCAACCGGTTTTGTCTTCTTCCACAAAGGATTAAATCAATTCCATTTTTCGCAAATATTTTTGCTGTTGCTTTCCCAATTCCAGATGACGCACCTGTTATCAGCGCTATTTTATTTTTCATAATCATAAAGTTTTCAAAAAGGATCTTTATTTGCCAATTAAATTAGGTTATTTCGATTAGAAAAGTACGTATTTAAACGCGTTAATTTTTTTGTCTAATTTTTAACCAATTATTAACAAGGATTTAAAAGTTATTTTTTCAATTTAGCAATCCTTAATTTAAAAGTTATTTTTTATTAAAATAAGAATATGGAACAGACAAATACAACTCTCGATATAGGAGCTTTAAACGAAAAGATAGAGAAAGAATCAGCATTTATTGATATTCTTTCCATGGAAATGAATAAAGTAATTGTGGGTCAAAAACACATGATCGAACGTTTACTCATTGGATTGTTAGGAGGAGGTCATATATTACTTGAAGGTGTGCCAGGATTGGCAAAAACACTAGCAATTAATACCCTGGCAAAAGCGGTACATGGAGATTTTAGTAGAATTCAATTTACTCCAGATTTATTGCCTGCCGATGTTGTTGGTACCATGATTTATAATATGAAGGACAATAATTTTAGCATTAAAAAGGGTCCTATTTTTGCCAATTTTGTATTAGCAGATGAAATTAACCGTGCCCCAGCTAAAGTTCAATCTGCTTTGCTAGAAGCCATGCAAGAGAAGCAAGTGACCATTGGAGATGAAACTTTTATATTGGACAAGCCATTTTTAGTGATGGCAACTCAAAATCCAATTGAGCAAGAAGGAACTTATCCTTTACCAGAAGCGCAAGTAGATCGTTTTATGTTAAAAACAGTAATTAAATACCCTCAATTAGCAGAAGAACAATTAATTATTCGTCAAAACTTAAAAGGTAGTTTTGAGCAAGTAAATCAAGTAGTTACTTTAGAACAGATTTTAAGAGCCCAACAATCGGTTCGTGAAGTTTATATGGATGAGAAAATTGAAAAATATATCTTAGATATCATCTTTGCAACACGTACACCAGAGAATTATAATTTACCAGATTTAAATCCATTAATTAGTTTTGGGTCTTCTCCAAGGGGAAGTATTAACCTAGCAATTGCTTCAAAATGTTATGCATTTATCAAGCGTAGAGGTTATGTGATACCAGAAGATGTTAGAGCGGTCGTTCATGATGTACTGCGCCATCGTATAGGAATTACTTATGAGGCTGAAGCCGAAAATATAACTTCAGAAGACATTATCAATAAGATTGTAAACGAAATTGAAGTGCCTTAAAATGTTCGCATTTCCTGCGAAGGCAGGGATCTCATTCTCATTAAGTTTAATTTAAAAAAATTATCGTCTTCACAGGAATAAAAAATGGACACAAAAGAACTCCTTAAAAAAGTACGAAAAATCGAAATCAAGACACGTCGATTAAGCGACCATATGTTTGGTGGCGAGTACCACAGTACTTTTAAAGGACGAGGGATGACATTTAGTGAAGTTCGTCAATATCAATTTGGTGATGATGTTCGATCCATCGACTGGAATGTAACTGCACGTTATAACGAGCCGTATATAAAAGTTTTTGAAGAAGAACGAGAATTAACTTTAATGCTAATTGTAGACATTAGCGGTTCAGAGTTATTTGGAACTGACGGTCAATTTAAAAATGAAATTATTACAGAAATAGCAGCCACACTAGCTTTTTCTGCATTACAAAATAATGATAAAATAGGATTGATATTATTTTCAGATGAAATAGAATTGTTTATTCCGCCTAAAAAAGGAAAATCACACGTTCTGCGAATTATTAGAGAACTAATAGAGCACAAGCCAAATAGTAAAGAAACAGATATTGCTATGGCCTTAAAGTATTTTTCGAAAGTAATAAAGAAGAAAGCGATCGTTTTTGTGCTTTCTGATTTTATTACAGATGAATATAGAGAAACTTTAAAAATTGTTTCTGGAAAACACGATGTTACTGGAATAAGAGTCTACGATAAAAATGAAGAACAAATTCCTAACCTTGGAATGGTCCAAATGGAAGACCAAGAAACAGGCGAATTAGTATTGGTAAATACTTCCTCTAAAAGCGTTCGAAATCATTACCAGGCTACTTATTTAGAAAGAGCTGCTTATTTTAAAGAATCTTTTCAAAAAAGTGGAGCAGGTGCATTGACTTGTAGCGTAGGTGAAAGTTATGTAAAGAAGTTACTGGGTTATTTTAAAAATCGATAATAAATTGAAAATAACGCAGCGCATATAGATGAAAGAAAATAGATCCTATAAAACAAAAATATTATTCCTAGCATTAACTAGGAATCTCTTTATGCTGTCTTTATTTTTTATAGGATGCCTTTCTCAAGCTCAAGTTTCTTCATCTATCGATACTACACAAATAAGAGTTGGCGAAGAGATTATATACTCAATTCAAGTGGAGGCAGATTCTACTGCTTTGGTTTTATTTCCCGAAGGACAATCATTTAACCCTTTAGAAGTGATTGAGTCTTATGATATTGATACTACAAGGCTTCAAGATAAAATTAGACTTATAAAAAAGTATGGTTTAACTCAATTTGATTCAGGAAACTATACGCTTCCACCTCAAAGAATAGTTATTAATAATAAACCATTCAATACAGACTCTGTTAATGTAGAAGTGGCCAATGTAGTAGTTGATACCACAAAGCAAAAAATGTTTCACATCAAACCAGCTTTTGAAGTTGAAGCACCTGGTTTCGATTTTGAAAAACTGTTCTATTGGATCATTCCTATACTTTTAATTATGGGAGTTGTTGCTTTTTTATTCTTCAGAAGAAGAAAAAGAAAAAAAGAAGAATTAGCAAAACAACTTCCGCCATACGAAGAAGCAATAGAGGCTTTAAAAGAATTGGATCATTCTCATTTTTTGGAAAATGATAATTCTAAAAGGTATTACTCTTCTTTAACTGAAATTTTAAAACGATATATTGGAAGAGAAGTAGACGATGCTGCTTTAGAAAGTACGAGTAATGAATTAATCGAACGATTGATATTACATAAAGATGCTGGAAGTTTTGATTTTGATGCAGAAACGATCAATAAAATTGACAAAATTTTAAAACGAGCAGATTTAATCAAATTTGCCAAGATGAAAGAACAAGAAGGTCAAGCAAAAGTAGACCGAACTGTTGTTGAAGATATCATCAATGAAACTAAGGAAATAATTCCAGAACCTACGGAAGAAGAGTTGCTTAAAAACCAATTATATTTAGAAGGGCTTCGTAAAAAACAATTAAAAAGAAAACGAATTAAAATTGCTTTGGCTGCCTTTACATCCGTTATAATTGCTGCTGTTATTTTTGGAAGTATCAAAGGATTTGACGAATTAAAGGATAAAACACTTGGTAATGAAATACGAAGTCTTTCGGAGGGAAGGTGGATAAAGAGTGAGTATGGATCGCCTTCAATTATTATTGAAACACCTAAAGTTTTAGTAAGAACTGTAGATTCTTTAGTTCCTAAAAGTGCGGTGATCAAAAGGAAAAGTATTTTTACTTATGGGCGCATTAACGACCCGCTTTATATAAGAGTTAGTACTGTAAAATTTAGTCAAGAACAACAATTAGAATTGGAACCTTCACTGGATATGTCGCTTGCATTATTAGAAAAAGCAGGTGCTAAAAATTTAGTGGTAAAAAGAGATGATTTTGAAACTGAAAGCGGAATAAAAGGGATTAAAGCGAATGGTGATTTTCATGTTCAAGTTTCAGAAAACAAAGTATTAAAGAAGAAGAGTTCTTATGAGTTATTATTATTTGCTCAAGAAAATGGTCTGCAAGAAGTATTGGTAGTTTATCAAGACGATGGTCGTTTTTCAGAAGCTATAAAAGACCGCATTATCAATTCTATTGAGTTAGAAATTACTCAAGAAAAAAAGAAAAAGAATGAGCAGTAATTTCGAATTTGTAAACCCACAATTATTTTGGTTGTTATTAGTACTTCCATTGTTATTGTTATGGTTTTTTTGGAAACGAAAACAACAGACTGCCGTCTTAAAAATATCCAGTTTAAAAGGGTTTGATACTTCTAAAAACTGGTTAGCAAAATTACGCCCCTTATTATTTGTTTTGCGATTAATCACATTAGCTTTAATAATAGTTGCGATGGCACGTCCTAGAACAGTTGATGAATCTACACGGATTAAAACTACTAAGGGAATCGATATTGTGATTGCAATAGATGTATCTGCAAGTATGCTAGCAAGAGACTTAAAGCCTAATAGACTAGAAGCTTTAAAAGTAGTAGCTTCTAAGTTTATTCAAGCGCGACCAAACGATCGACTTGGATTGGTGGAATATGCTGGAGAGAGTTATACTAAAACACCTTTAACGAGTGATAAAAACATTGTTTTATCGTCATTAAAAAGTATAAAATACAATACAACAATTACTGGGGGTACAGCAATTGGAATGGGATTAGCAACCTCTGTAAATCGATTAAAAGAAAGCCGTGCTAAAGGGAAAGTAATTATTCTTTTAACAGATGGTGTAAATAATTCTGGGTTTATCGACCCAAAGATTGCTAGCGAATTAGCTGTAGAATTTGGCATTAAGGTATATACCATTGGGATTGGATCTAATGGAATGGCCTTATCACCAATTGGAATTTTACCAAATGGATCTTTTCAATATGGAAATATTCAAGTAGAAATTGATGAAGATTTACTAAAGCAAATTGCTGAAACTACAGGAGGTAAGTATTTTAGGGCTACTAGTAACAGTAAGTTAGAAGATATTTATGAAGAGATTAATAAATTAGAAAAAACCGAAATAGAAGAGACAAAATATAAAAGCTACGACGAATTATTTAGACCTTTAGTACTTGCTGCTTTTGGTTTATTATTATTTGAACTGTTGTTAAGATATACCCTATTTAGAAGTTTTGTTTAATAATTTAAAAGATTCCTGTTTGTGCAGGAAATAAATATGTATCAATTAGAAAAACCGATATTTTTTTATTTACTATTTGCCATTGTTGGGCTTATGGTAATTTTCTTATTGGTTTTTATATGGAAAAAACATACTCAAAAGAAATTTGCACATTCAAAGGCACTAAGATTACTTAGTCCAAATCGATCTTTTTTTAAATCTTGGATTAAAGTTATCATACTATCACTTGCCATAGCAAGTCTTGCATTGGCATTAGTGAATCCTAAAATAGGGACTAAAATAGAAACTATTTCTAGAGCAGGAGTGGATGTGGTTTTTGCATTGGACGTTTCAAAAAGTATGCTGGCGGAAGATATTGCTCCAAACCGTTTAGACAAATCGAAGCAATTAATTACTCAAATTATCAACAGTTTAGGTGGTGATCGGGTTGGAATTATAGGGTATGCAGGAAGTGCTTTTCCTCAAGTACCAATTACTACCGACTTTTCCACAACAAAACTATTTTTGAACAGTATGGATACCGATATGGTTTCATCGCAAGGAACAGCGATTACAGAAGCCATTAAAATGGCAGAAACCTATTATAACGATGAGGATCAGGTAAACAAAGTATTGTTTATTGTTTCAGATGGAGAGGATCACGAAGGGAGTATTTCTAAAATAGTTAATGAAGCTGCAAATTTGGGGATCCGTATTTATACAATTGGTGTAGGAACCAAAAAAGGAGGGCCAATACCCATTAAACGAAATGGAATTTTACAATATTACAAACGAGATCAAAACAACCAGCAAGTTATAACACGTTTGGATACCGAAAAATTAATTGAAATTGCCACAAAAGGGAATGGAAAATATCTAGATGGGAGCAATACAAATGAAGTTATCGAACAAGTAACAACCATTTTAAATGGTATGAATCAAAAAGAGTTTGAATCTAAACAATTTACAGATTTTAAAGATCGATTTCAGTGGTTTTTAGGCTTGTCAATTTTTTTGTTAGTTATTGAATTATTGTTGTTGGAAAGAAAAACTGCTTGGATTAAAAAATTAAATTTGTTTAATGAAGATGAAGTATAGCCTATTTAAAAATAGTGTTTCGCTAAAGAATATGACCTGTCTTATACTTCTTTTAGTGACTACATTCTCTATTGTAGCACAAGAGGTAGCTAAAGAAAAACAAAATGCACTTAAAGAGTCAAGAGCATCATTAAGTGATGCAAGTTATGAAATGGCTCAGGATAACTTTATTATTGCAGAAGCAGCATATCGCGAAGCTATTGCATTAGACCCTAAAGACGATACCGGAAAATATAATTTGGGAAATGCGTATTATGATAAAGAACTGAATGATGTAGCGATGTCACGTTTTAAACAAGCTGCAGCTGTCGCAGACACAAAATTAGACAAACACAGTGCTTTTCATAATTTAGGAAATACCTATATGAATGATAAAAAATATCAGGAAGCAGTTGAATCCTATAAAAATGCCCTGCGAAATAATCCTAAAGATGAAGAAACACGTTACAATTATGCATTGGCAAAAGAACTTCTAGAAGATCAAGAAAAAAATGGAGGAGGTGATGATGACAAGGAGGATGAAGAGGATAAAAAAGACGAAGAAAAGAAAGAGAACCAGGATAATGAGAATAATAAAAAGGATGGAGAAGATGGTGATCAGAAAGATGAAAATGATAAAGGAGAAGAAGAGCAAGATAAAAAAGAAGGAGATGAGAATAAGGATAAAGGAAAGCCTGACGAACCAAAAGAAGAAAAACAAGAGCAACAACCAACAGAACCTGGAAAACTTTCTCCTCAACAAGTTAAAAACTTATTAGAAGCAATGAATAATGAAGAGAAAAAGGTTCAAGATAAAATCAATGCTAAAAAGCAAAAAGGCATAAAAGTAAAATCTGAAAAAGATTGGTAATGAGACTTAAATCAGTTTTTATATTAGTTTTTATGTTGAGCATTGGACTTGTTCAAGCTCAAGTTTCTTTTGTTGCTAAAGTGAGTAAAAAAACCTTAGGAATTAATGAACGGTTACGGGTAGATTTTGAAATGAATCAGGATGGTGATAATTTTGTTCCTCCTAACTTTAAGGGCTTTAATGTTGTTGGAGGGCCTAATCAATCCATCAGTAATTCTTGGGTAAATGGTAAAAGAAGTTATTTAAAAACCTACTCTTATTTTTTAGTACCCAGAGCTCAAGGGAAGTTTACCATCAATCAAGCAACCATAGAAATTGATGACCAAATTTATAAAACAACTTCTTTAAATATTATAGTTACTGCAGCGGTAACTAAGCCAAAAGATGAGAATAGTGCAGATTATTTAGCAAGCGAAAATGTTCATTTAATAGCAGAAGTTTCAAAAACCAATCCCTATTTAAATGAGGCCATTACAGTTGTCTATAAATTATACGTATCAAATGAAGTTAGTATCACTAGAGGTTGGCAGGAAATAACTATTCCAAAATTTGAAGACTTTTGGAGTCAGAATATTGCAGACAAAGGTAAACAGCAAGTTTTTGAAGGAACCTTTAAAGGGAAGCCTTATCGATATGTAATCTTAAGAAAAGCAGTATTATATCCTCAAAAAACAGGACCATTAATTATTGAGCCCTTAACACTAGATATTCCTATAGATGTTCAAGGAAATTTAAGAGACATGTTTGGGCGTAGAAGAATGACTCGTGTCAATATCACCATTTCTGCAGGAAAAAGAACAATTACTGTAAAACCATTACCAATAGAAGGAAAACCAGATAATTTTTCTGGAGCCGTGGGTGCATTTAATTTTAATGTCTCAACAAATAAATTAACTTTAGATGCCAACGAAGCTTTAGAATTAAAAATAAGAGTAAAAGGAACAGGAAATTTAAAATTATTTAACCTACCATCTTTAAACTTACCTAGTTCTTTAGAAGTATACGAACCTATTAGGGATAATAAAATAGCTGTTAATATAAAAGGGATGCATGGTTTTATAAACGATACTTATACTGTCATTCCTCAATATAAAGGAAGTTATCCAATACGACCTATAACATTTTCTTATTTTGATCCTGTTTTAAAAAGTTATAAAACGGTTTCATCTGAAGAAATAATAATACAAGTTAAAAATGGTCCTGTACCCAATCAGCCAAATAAATTAAAAGAAAATACAAGTAATGAAAATACGATTTCATTAGCTAATGATCAATTTAAATATATAAAGACTTCCGTTAAATTAATTTCTATAAATCGCCCTAAATTTTTTAAAACCTCTCTTTTTTGGTGCTTAACGGGAATCCCATTTTTATTAATTCCAATAATTATATTAATAGGAACTGCAAGAAGAAAAAAATTAAGTGATGTAGAAGGGAAGCGTTTTAGAAAAGCAACAAAATTGGCTAAAAAATATTTATCAGAAGCAAAAAATAATTTAGGAAAACAAGAAGCTTTTTATGAAGCTTTAGAACGCGCTTTACATAATTATTTAAAAGCTAAACTAGATCTCGTTACTTCGGAGTTTTCAAAAGAAAAAATAACAATTTTATTGGCCGAAAGAAAAGTTAAAGAAGTAGTTATTTCAGATTTTATGGGTCTGCTTAAAAGTTGTGAATTTGCTCGGTATACTCCAACATCTGATGTTACTATTAAACAGGATTATAAAAAAGCAGTTGGAGTTATTTCTAATATTGATAAACAGATTCAATAATGAAAGGCACTATTATAAATAGAATAGGATATGTAAAAAAAGCGTTTTTAGTTGTTTTAATGCTTTTTACTGTTTTAAATTTTGCTCAGAACGGACCTCTTTTCGAGCAAGGAAAATCATTATATAAAGCGGAGAAATACCAAGAAGCAGTAAATTCTTGGATGAAAATTGTAGCGAATAAACAGCATGCTCCCGAATTATATTTTAATTTAGGAAACGCTCATTATCAACTTAATAATATTGGGCCAAGCATTTATTATTATGAAAAAGCTTTATTGCTAGCGCCAAATGATGGTGATATAAAGAACAATTTAGCCTTTGCTGAAAATGCAAAAGTAGATGCGATTGAGCCCTTACCAAAAACCATATTTTATAAATGGTATTATACCATATCTGATATACTTACTTTTGATGGGTGGGCATATTTAACAGTATTGTTTTCAATATGTTTTGTACTGTTGTTTTTAATGTACTATTTTTTATATTCAGAGCGTAGAAAACGATTGTTCTTTGCTGCTGCTGTTTTTTCTATTTTATTATTTGGGATGTCACTTTCTATGGCTTTTTCAATCTATGATGATGCGATTAAAAATAACCCCGCAATTATTTTTGCCGAAAGTATTGCAGTTAGAGAAGCACCAAATCTAGGCAGTGAAATAGCATTTACGCTTCATGAAGGTACCAAAGTTCAAATAGTTGAGAAAGATACTGACTGGGCACTTATTGAGATTGTAAATGGAAAAGAAGGATGGATTCCATATTCAGATCTTAAAGAGTTATAAGTTTTCTTTTTCTTTTTCAGATTTATTGATATTCAAAATGTCTTTTGGAATATCAATATTTTCAATTTCTTCTACTAAATTAGGCAATACTAAGGGGGCTAAATTTGCAACAGGTTCATATAGGTAAGAGTTGTTTTTTTTCTCTTCTGAAATTACATATGCGGTAGCATTCCATTCATTAAAAAACATAAAAATAACACTTACAATAAACGCAGCGATAATCATATTAAAAACACCTCCAAGAATTTTATTGAAAATACCCAGAAAAGCAAAATCTGCTATTTTGGTTAAGAATTTTCCAGCCCAATTTACAATAATAATAATGGCTATAAAGGTAACTGCCATTGCAACAAAGCCAGTCGTCTGTTCTTTCCAAGAAAACCATTCATTGATATAGCTAGCTGCATAATCGGAAAAATAAATAGCACCAATAATACCTAAAACCAAGCCTATTAAGGAAGCTAATGTTACAAATAGGCCTTTTTTCATTCCTTGAAAGAAAGAAAAAACTAAAATAACACCTAAAATAATGTCTAATAAGTTCATGTAATGAATTTAGGATAAAGATACATTATCTTTGCGATGTTTTAGAAAGGGAGGTAATTATTTGAAACCCTTATTTATTCAAAAATTAATATGGCAAGAGACGAAGAATTAAAAAAGCAATGGGAAGAATTGGTTCTGCTTTTAAGCAACCAATTTGCCGATGGAGATACCTTAGATTTAGATGCAATTATATATATTATTGGACTTCAGGAAAAAGGAAACTTAAACACTAAATACAGTAAAGACGATAAACTAGATTTAATGCATATTGCTATTTGTAGGCTTTTAGAACCTTTTGGTTATTATGCTTTCGATTATTTTGATGAAGAGGGTTGGCCCCATTATAAAATACTAGAAGAATTACCATTATTAAAAGCTGGAGAGCAAAGTGTATTAATGAAAGAAGCAATTGTAAATTATTTTTTAGAAAAAGAGCTTATTAAATAGCACAACAAATTAACTAGAAACGATACGCTTTTCTAGTTAATTTGTTGCGCTAGACCTAAAAAAATGTAATTTTGCAATATTGAAAGATTTTAATTATGATTCAGAAAATAAAAGAACATATAGCAGCAGTTGAGGCTTTTAATGCAAAGTCACAAGAGGAGGTAGAGCAATTCCGAATTAAATATTTAGGAAAAAAAGGATTGCTAAATGATTTCTTTGCTGAATTTAAAAACGTTCCAAACGATCAAAAAAAGGAATTTGGACAAACCATCAATCAGCTTAAAACAAAAGCTACCGAAAAAGTAGCTTCCTTAAAAGTATCTTTATCAAGTGATGATGATACAAAAGGAATTTACGGAGATTTAACACGTCCAGGAGAACCTGTTGAATTGGGCTCTAGACATCCTATTTCTATTGTAAAAAATAAGATTATAGATATATTTTCTCGCATTGGATTTAATGTTTCTGAAGGCCCAGAAATTGAAGACGATTGGCATAATTTTACCGCATTAAATCTTCCGGAATACCATCCAGCACGTGATATGCAGGATACATTTTTTATTGAAAAAGATCCAGATGTATTATTAAGAACCCATACATCTTCAGTTCAAGTTCGTTATATGGAAAACAACAAACCTCCTATACGAACGATCTCACCCGGGAGAGTATATCGCAATGAAGCAATTTCAGCAAGATCACATTGTTTCTTTCATCAAGTAGAAGGATTGTATGTGGATAAAGGAGTGAGTTTTGCAGATTTAAAACAAACACTTCAATACTTCACCACCGAAATGTTTGGTAAATCTAAAATACGCCTACGCCCTTCTTACTTCCCATTTACGGAGCCAAGCGCTGAGGTTGATGTTTATTGGGGACTGGAAACAGAAACCGATTATAAAATGACCAAAGGCACGGGTTGGTTAGAAATAATGGGTTGCGGTATGGTAGACCCAAATGTGTTAAAAAACTGTAATATAGACCCTAAAATTTATTCAGGATTTGCTTTTGGAATGGGCATAGACCGAATCGCTTTATTGCTTCATCAGATTCCAGACATTCGCATGTTTAGTGAAAACGATGTTCGTTTTTTAGAGCAGTTTAAAAGTTTATAATATGTCGTTCAGAGCGAAGCGAAGAATCTCTATGACTCTTTATTCGTTTCCTTCTTCTGAATAAAATCATTAATATATTATGAAGAAAGATCTCATCATCCCAATTGTTAAAAACATTCAGGTTGTTGCAACTCATGAATGGGATAAAGATTTTTTAGCTAAAACTTGGATTGTATATTTAATCAATAATCGCGAGGATATTATTGAGTCTGTTTTAGTTATGTCTAGGGGAACTAGTAAAAACAAAAAAACGTCCACCTTACGCCATGGTTTAGGTAATTTACTACCGCATACAGGAGCAAAGGTTGAATTGGTTTCCGAAGAAGTATTAGGCTTTACCAACGAATATATAGTAACCTTTTTTGCTGAAGGAAAACTTTTTGATAGAACATTTACGTTTAAGCCTTATAGCATAAAAGAAAATAACACTGTTTTTATTGACTTAATGGGCCAAGATTGTGTTTTGGCAGTCTAATTAATCCAACTTATCAGCAAGCGCTTTAAAAACCTTTTTCGCATTTTTATTTTCATATAATATGCTATAAATAGCATCTATTATAGGTGTTTTAGCATTTTTTTCCTGATCTTTATTAAGCTGGTAGGCACTTTTTGAAGCGTAATAACCTTCGGCAATCATACTCATTTCCATTTGGGCACTTTTAACAGTATATCCTTTCCCAATCATATTACCAAACATGCGATTGCGACTAAATGTAGAATAGCCTGTTACTAATAAATCTCCAAGGTATGCAGAGCCATTAATATCCCTTTTCATTTTATAAATTTTCTTTATATACTTCTTCATTTCCCGAATAGCATTACTCATCAACACACTTTGGAAGTTATCACCATAACCTAAACCGTGTGCAATTCCTGCAGCTATTGCATAAATATTTTTGAGCATAGCGGCATATTCTGTACCAATAATATCTTCACTGATTTTACATTTTATATAATCACAACTAAGATGATCCGCTATGATTTGTGCTTTTTTATCATCTGCACAGGCAATGGTTAAATACGAAAGCCGTTCTAATGCAACCTCTTCTGCATGGCAAGGCCCTGTAATTACACCAATATTTTTAAAGGGTATGTTTAAATTTTTATAGAAATGATCTCCTACTATTAAACTCGTTTCTGGAACAATTCCTTTAATTGCAGAAAAAATAATTTTTCCTTTTAACGGTGCGGTTAATTTCTTTAACTCATCAAATAAGAAAGCAGAAGGAATTGCAAAAATAAGATAATCGGCATAAGTTGCCATTTTATTAATGTCCTTACTTAGCTTTAATTTAGATGCATCAAATTCAACAGAACTTAAATAATTTGGATTGTGTTTGTCTTTTTTAATGTGTTCTAATGCGTTTTCATTACGCATGTACCAACCAACTTCATCTAAGTTTTCACAAAGCATTTTCACAATAGCGGTTGCCCAACTTCCTCCTCCAAAAACAGCAAACTTTGGTTTATTTGACATAAAAAACAAGTATTAAGTTCAAAAATACGGAATATTAAGAGGCTCTACAAACAATGTTAATTATTGCTTTTTTTTATAAAAATTCATCTCATCAATATAGTGCCAAACATTTTTGCTTAGCATGGGTTTAATGTTTTTATTTAGCGCAATATTCTTTCTGATAAATGTAGATGACAGCTCAACTATTGGAGCATTAATAAGCGTTACTGAAGCCTTCTTTTCTAGAATTAAATTTGCATCTCTTTCTAAATTTTCTGAAATTCGTGGATAAATAAATATAGGATACCTTTCTAAAATCACTTCATAATTCTTCCATTTATGAAGGCTCTTTAAATTGTCTTCACCCATTATTAAACAAAACTCTTTAGTTGGGTATTTTTCCTCTAAAACCGCTAAGGTATTAACCGTGTAATTTGGTTGCGGTAGATCAAATTCTATAGTACTGGCTTTTAATTTTGGATACGCTTCAGTTGCAATTCTAACCATAGCCAATCGATGGGTGTCTTCTAATAAGGTATTCTTTTTTTTATGTGGATTGTGAGGAGTTACTACCAGCCAAACCTCATTTAGTTCGGAAAACTCCGCCATATAGTTGGCAATTATTAAATGCCCTACGTGAATAGGATTAAAGGTGCCAAAAAATAAGCCAACCTTTTTACTCATTGGATTTTTTTATATAGTTTTCAACTAATACTTCAGCTTCTTTTAAAGCAATATTCAAGTCAATATTTTCAATGATAAAATCAAATTGTGGAGCAGTTGCTAATTCTACTGAAGCTTTTGCAATTCGCATATTAATTTTTTCATCACTTTCAGTTTTACGTTTTTTTAACCTTATTTTAAGTTCATCTACACTTGGTGGCTTCACAAATACGGATAATGTTTGCGCTGGAAATTTCTTTTTAATTCGCAAACCACCAACCACATCAATATCAAAAATAACGTTTTTACCCTTCGCCCAAATACGTTCGATTTCTGTTTTTAACGTTCCGTAAAAATTATCTCGGTACACTTCTTCCCATTCTAAAAAATCACTATTCTTTATGTGTTGTTTAAATTGTTTTAAGCTAATGTAATAGTAATCTTGACCATGATTTTCACCTTTTCTAGGCTCTCTTGAAGTAGCAGAAATAGAAAAATCTAAATTTAATTTCTCTTGTTTAAGTAAATGTTGAACGATGGTTGTTTTTCCACTTCCAGATGGTGCTGAAAAAATGATTAATTTTCCTCCTTTCATTATAAAACGTTTAAAGCTTGTTCTTTTATTTTTTCTAATTCATCTTTCATTTGCACGACCAATTGTTGCATAGGAGCGTGATTTGATTTTGATCCAATGGTGTTGATTTCTCTACCAATTTCTTGACAAATAAAACCAATTTTTTTTCCGTTCGAGTCAGAAGAATCTAACGCTTCCTTAAAGTAGTTTAAATGATTTTTTAAACGCACTTTTTCTTCGGTAATGTCGTATTTCTCTAGATAGTAAATCAACTCTTGTTCAAAGCGATTTTCATCTACAGCCTCTTTTAAATCTCCAGCTGCTTTTCGGAGGCGGTCTTTAACAATTTCAATTCTATCAGAATCAATAGCAGTTACGTTTATCAATAGCTCTGAAATGCTATTAATCCTCATTTTAAAATCATCTTCAAGCACTTTACCTTCATCAGATCGATATAGGTTAATAGCTATTAAAGCTTCATTAACGGCCTCCAAAATAGTTTTAAACTCATCTGCATCAATTTCTTCTCGTTCCGTTTTCATCGAATCTGGCATTTTTATAGCCATTTTTAAAAGCTCTACATCATTTACTGGAACAACGTTTTTAAGTTGATTCATATAGTGCCTTAGCACTACTTCATTCACTTTTGCACTCGTTTTTTCTCCAGTAATTTCAACATAAAGATTAAAATCTACTTTTCCTCTAACTAATGATTGTGAAATGCTTTTACGAATTTCCAATTCCTTTTCTCTATAGAATGATGGAACTCTAGCATTTAAATCGATGCTTTTACTATTTAACGATTTTATTTCGACGGTAATTTTTTTGGCAGGTAACTGGATTACTGATTTACCATACCCGGTCATTGACTGAATCATAAACTGATTTTTTATAAGAGGCAAAGGTACTAAATTAGAGTGGGAGTGTAAACACTTAGATTTCTTTGAATCCTTTCTTTATTGTATTTGTTATTTTAAATAAAGGACATTGTCGATTAGTTATAATCTAACTTATTTAAAAGGTAATAAATAAGGGTTACTTTATGTCTTTTAAAAATAATACCGTTCTTTTTTCACTATAATACGTATCGTTAGATACATGAAATCCAACATGTCCTCCGTATAATGGAGTTTCTAAAAAAATATGTTTTGAGTTTTTTGCAATATCAAAAGGGAAACAATCTGGACTTAAAAAACTATCGTTTTTTGCATTTAAAATCAGTACAGGGACTTTAATATTAGGTAAAAATTGATTGCTGCTGTTTCTTTGATAATAATCATAAGCATCCTTAAAACCATGAGCTTTTGAGGTATAGATGTCATCAAAATCCTTTAAGGTTTTTATATTTTTTAAATCTGAAGCACACATTTTATCTGGGTATTGCTTCATTTTTAGTTGGTATTTATTTCGCAAGCTTATTAAAAAAACAGTCCTGTATGGCCAATTTTCGGGTTTATTTAAGCACTCTAAAGAACCCTTTAAACTTGTGGGTACTGAAATCGCAACTCCTTTTTTTATTTGCTTTGGGATATCTTCTCGTTCACCTAAATATTTTAAAAGCAAATTTGCTCCTAAACTAAACCCTACTAAAACGATTTCTTGATAGTGGTCCTTTTCTAGTATGTGATTAATAATCGATTCTAAATCATCTGTTTTTCCGGAATGATAGGATTGATACATTGTATTATCCTCTCCGCTACAACCTCTAAAATTCATGGCAGCAATATCCCAATGGTCTTCCAATAAAGTTTTAGCAGCACCTTTTATGTAAATTCTTTGAGCATTTCCTTCTAATCCGTGAAGTAAAATAGCCACTTTTTTGGTAGGTTTTTTAGCATAAGACCAATCAATGTCAATAAAATCATTGTCGGGCAGTGTAACGCGTTCTCTTATCTGAATTAGGCTAGGAGAACTTCTTAATTTTGCAGAATATATCGTAGAAAAATGGCCATTTCTAAAAATAAAGGAAGGTTGGTGATCACTTTGTATAAGGGGCATCTTTTTTTTTCAAAGTAAGAAATTAGTATAAACCGTTGTGCATTTTGATGAAATTACACCTAAAACTATCAAATATTTTAGGTTTTTACCTCAATTCTAAAGGAAGGGCCAAAATTTTATCGATATTTCCTTTAGGACTAATGTAAAATTAATAAAAATATCCAAATTGGACAACGAGTTTCTAGAGATACTTCAAAAAGTATTTTATTTTTGAAAAAAATTAAAATATGTATTTAAAAGAATTTGAAGTTCGCTGGAACGATCTTGATGCCAATCGACATTTAGCAAATAGTAGTTATATAAACTTCATGAGTCATACCCGTCTTAGTTTTATGATGGAGAAAGGTTTTGGGCAAGGTAATATGGTTAAAAATCACATTGGTCCAGTCGTTTTTTATGAGCATATGTTCTATTTTAAGGAGATATTTCCTGGTAAACCAGTTCGTGTTTCTTTGCAATTAAAAGGGATTTCAGAAGGAGGAATGTATTTTGAGTTTCAGCATAATTTTTATAATGCAGAAGGTGTAAACATGGCTCGATGCAATATGATGGGAGGTTGGATTGATTTACAAACGCGTAAGTTACGCGATGTACCTGAACTACTTTTTTCTGCCTTAAATAGTTTGGATAAAACAGATGATTTTAAAATTTTAACCAAGGAGGACACTCGTAAATACAAGCAATTTCCAGAGGACCTATAAGTTAGTGCTGTAATTAACAAGTTCCAATCGTTAAAATTATTTCTTTTTCACCCTGATTTCATTTTTCATCGCTCTGGTAGCTAAGGCTATCATCGCTCCTCTTGCTTCATAAGCGCAAAAAATATTTTAATTTTCGCCAATCGTTACTTATAAATCACGACACTATGCGTTTTTTGCTTTTCTGGTAGATAAAAATACCCCTATAAATATTAATGCAGCTGCACCAGCTCTAATCGGAGTTATCGAATCTGAACCTACAATAATTGCAAATAAAACTGCTGTAACGGGTTGTAAATAAATAAAAGCTCCAATGGTTGAGGGTTGCAATTGCTTTAAAGCGTAGATGTTAAAAAGATAGGTAAAAAAGGTGGTTCCTATTACAACGAATGTTAATTTACTTATAATATCTAAGGGTAATTGAGACCATTCAACTTCAATAAATTCATTGATTCCAATAGGAAAATTAATAATAAAAGCAATTAAGAAAAACCATTTCATTAATGTGATAGAATTGTATTTTTCAACTAAGGGTTTAACAATAATTAAATAGATAGAATAGGAAGTAGCATTCACTAAAAATAAAACGTTTCCTAATGGAATATTAGGAGCGTTATTTTGGGTTTTCATTCCGAAGAAAATTAAAAATAAAGCTCCAAGAAGCCCCAAACCAATTCCAACATATTTACGCCAAGTAATTTTTTCTTTTAAAAATATGCCTGACAATATTAAAAGAATGACAGGTACTAAAGTAATTACAACTGAACTATTGATAGGTGTTGATAAGCTTAATCCCTTAAAAAACATCAACATGTTGATGGTCATACCAAATAAGCCACAAGCCAAAAATCGAAGCCAATCTTTTCGTTCAACTTTTTCAAAAGGAAAAAACCAACTCAATAACCAAAAAAGAACTGCAGCGCCACTAATTCGTAAAAAAATAAACCCATAAGGTTGGATTATTTCTGGCATTAAGTTTTTAGCAATCGTATGATTAATACCATAAATTACGCTAGCAGATGTTGCTGCAAGAAGGGCAAGGGTTCGTTGATTCATAAAAAATAATCATATTAATGATTCTTTTGCAGCGGCAACAATTTTTTTACTATTACCGATAAAGATTTCATTTTCATTAATTAAAACAGGGCGTTTTAAAAAAGTATAATGCTCTAATAAAAGCTTTTTATAATTTGATTCTTTAAGAGTTTTGTTTTTTAAATTACGCTCATTATACAATCTTGCTCGCTTATTAATTAGTACCTCGTAACTTTTAGAAAAATGATAAAGTTCTTCTACTTCTTTTTCAGAGATTGGATTTGTTTTTAAATCTTGCATCATAAAACCTTTAGGAAGGTTTAACTCTTTTAAAATTCTTTTGTTGGTATCACAAGTAGAGAGGTAGTATATTTTTTTCATTCGCTATTTTATTATAATCAGGATATTTATCAAGTAAATAGATACTACAAAGTAATCTAAAAAAGTATTAAGAATAGTTTATTTTTACCTTAAAATACAATTCCATGGATTATACTTTTGATATTGCTTTAAAAACAAGAACCCTATTTTATAAAATTTTAGAAACCTTAACCTTAGATCACCTCAACAAAAAACCTGAAGGATTTAATAACACTATTTTTTGGAATATAAAACATGTGGTGATTACGCAACAATTATTAACCTATAGACTATCTGGATTACCTGTTTTAGTGTCTGAAGTAGAGATTGAAACGTATAAAAAAGGAACAAAATCGGAAGGTAAAGCAACAATTGAAGATCTAGAATTATTAAAATATCAACTCTTTTCAACACTTGAAAAAACAAAAGAAGATTATCAAAAAGGGCTATTTAAAAAATATACTGAATACACAGTTTCTACTAAATCAACCTTAACAAATATTGATGAAGCGTTAGCGTTTAATAACTTCCATGAAGGAATTCATTTTGGATATATTTTAGCAATGAAAAAAATACGCTAAAGATTAAGATAGGGCTTTGCTTTAGTTATAGGGGTTCTTATTCCGATTGGGCCTTCTGCATAACTAGCTGTTGCTGAATATTTAGAAAATCATCCTAAGATTGAAAAAGTATATTGGCCAGGTTTTAAACATCATGCTAACCATGAAGTTGCTAAATCTCAAATGAAATATTTTGGAGGGATGGTATCTTTTACAACAAAAGGGAATGGTTATGAAGAAGCAATAAAAATTGTTGAGAATATGAAAATTTTCACGCTAGCGGAAAGCTTAGGTGGAGTGAAAAGTCCTGCGAGTATAACTCATGCAAGTATCCATAAAGAAACACGAGAAAAAACAGGTATTGAAGATTCCTTAATAAGACTTAGTATTGAAGATATAGATAATTTAATTGACGATCTTAAACAGCAATAGGATAATTTAGGAAATAATTTAATAAAGATAAATATAACCCTAAAATTTAATAGCAATTTTTCGTTTATTTATTAAAAAATAACATTCAGTTTTTAGATAACTCTTATATTTGCAAAAAAATTAATCTTAAAGTTTCAATAAATTAAATTTTATGAAAGATAGCATAAAAGAATTCATTTCAAAAGTTGAAAAAATGAATCCTAACGAGCCTGAATTTATGCAGGCAATTACCGAAGTAGCTGAAGTTATAATTCCTTTTATAGAGGAAAATAAAGAGTATCAAGGTAAAAAATTATTAGAACGAATGGCTGAGCCAGAACGGACTATAATGTTTAGAGTTTCTTGGACTGATGACAGTGGTGAAATTCAAGTAAATAGGGGTTATAGAGTAGAGTTTAATTCTGCAATAGGACCTTATAAAGGTGGTTTGCGTTTTCATCCATCTGTAAATCTTAGTATTTTGAAATTTTTAGGTTTTGAACAAGTGTTTAAAAATAGCTTAACTACACTTCCGATGGGAGGTGGTAAAGGAGGATCTGACTTTAATCCAAAAGGAAAAACAGATGCTGAAGTGATGCGTTTTTGTCAAAGTTTTATGACTGAACTATCAAGACATATAGGGCCAAATACCGATGTTCCTGCTGGAGATATTGGTGTAGGAGGAAGAGAAATAGGTTTCTTATTTGGACAATACAAACGCCTAAGAAATGAGTTTACAGGTGTGTTAACTGGTAAAGGTCTTTCTTATGGCGGTTCATTAATCCGTCCTGAAGCTACTGGATATGGGAATGTTTATTTTGCTAAAAATATGTTAGCAACAAGAAGTGATTCATTTGAAGGAAAAACAGTTACTATTTCTGGTTCAGGAAATGTAGCTCAATATGCAGCAGAAAAAGTGAT
>Ga0307994_1000303_pt1 | contig 36066 bp, 33 predicted proteins | sample EllFjometagen261_FD_203171 | JGI IMG/M metagenome (GOLD analysis project Ga0307994, IMG submission 203171) | Marine microbial communities from Ellis Fjord, Antarctic Ocean - #261 | ecosystem: Environmental > Aquatic > Marine > Unclassified | place: Southern Ocean | collected 2014-11-02
TGTACTTAAAGAACTCACTATCAGGCTCAATAAGCATCACGTCACCACCACCACCAAAGGTTTTACGGTAGGCATCTAAGCTACGATAAAAACTGTAGAACTCTGGATCCTTATTAAAGGCTGCGGCGTAGGTCGCTGCTGCAATGGCATCGCCATCACCACGAACAAGCTCTGAATCACGATAGGCATTAGCTTCGATGATGGTTTCTTGACGATCTGCATCGGCACGAATACCTTCAGCTAGCTCCTTACCCTGAGAGCGCAACTCACGGGCTTCACGCTCACGCTCTGTACGCATACGACCGTAAACAGACTCGCTCACTTCTTGAGGCAAGTCGATACGCTTCACACGCACGTCAACCACTTCGATGCCCATATCTGACTTAACCACCTGGTTAAGCTCTATAAGCAACTCAGCCATTAGGTCGTCACGTTCACCAGAAACAACTTCTGTTAAGGTCCGTTCGCCAAACTGGTTACGTAATCCGGTGTCTACACGAGACGCTAACAATTTAGCCGCGGTAAATTCATCACCAGAGGTTGCAGTATAAAAGTCAGCTACATTATAAATACGCCACTTGACGAAGGAATCCACAATGAGTGCTTTCTTTTCTAGGGTTAAGTATCGCTGAGGACGAGCATCCAACGTAAGCACACGCCCATCAAATATACGAACGGTGTTCACAAATGGAACTTTTGCGTGGAGGCCAGGCTGGATATCAAACTGCACCACCTCACCAAACTGAAGCATAATTGCGCGCTCTGTTTCCTTCACTACAAACAATGAAGAAGAGGCAACAAGGAGCGCCACAAATAGGCCAATTAAGGTCACTAAAGTACGAGTAGCCATGTTAACGAGACTCCCTTGAAGCTGAAGCACCCTGCGTTAGCTGCCGAATAACACGGTTAGTAATTTCATCGACCATACTGGAAGACACGTTACCACCGGTACCCGTTGCGGCGCGCAAAGACTGGTTCTGCATTATTTGATCTAAAGGTAACACCATCATGTTATTACCACCTTTAACGTCTACCATTACCTTAGAGGCATTGGAAAGCACATCTTCCATGGCAACAATATAAAGACGTTCACGAGTTACTTCTGGAGCCTTCTGGTATTCCGTAAGCAACTTAGTAAAACGAGTCGCTTCACCTTCAGCACGGGCAACAACCTGTGCACGGTAAGCTTGCGCTTCTTCGCTTACTCGCTGTGCTCGACCACGGGATTCTGGCACGATACCGTTAGCATAAGCTTGGGCTTCATTTTTAACGCGTTGCTCATCTTCACGAGCCTTGATCACGTCATCAAACGCATCCTGCACTTGTGAGGGTGCAGCTGTATTTTCAATGTTAACCTTAATAACTTCCAAGCCCGTTTTGTAGTCATCCAACAGTGCTTGTAATCGGCTTTCAATGTCTAACGCAAGAAGAGCACGACCTTCAGTCAGCACAGAATGCATTTCCGAACCACCTACAACATGGCGCAAAGCGCTTTGTGTTGCTTGTAATAAGCTGTTTTCTGGATTCCTAACTTCTAACAAGAAATCTTTAGGACTAGATACAATATATTGAACTGACAAGCCCACTTCAACAATGTTTTCGTCTTCTGTAAGCATTAAAGCACGGTGCTCAACGTTACGAACCGCAGTCACGTTAACCTTTGTGACGCTATCAAACACAGGCGGATTCCAATGCAAACCAGGCTGCACGGTTTCACTGAACTTACCAAGGCGCAAAACCACTGCACGCTCTTGCTGGTCAACAGTATAGAGACCCATACCTGCCCACAAAACTAAAACGATGACAGCACCAAAAGCAAAAATTTTACCTGTAGGTGCTGGAGCATCACTGCCACCTGAACCCGAGGTATTCTTCTTACCAGAACCACCAAACAAGCCATTGAATTTCTCAACCAGCTTACCTAACGCTTCATCTAGATCAGGTGGTCCCTGATCTTGCCCGTTCGGGCGACGATTGCCACCCCATGGATCTTGGTCTTTACCGTTATTACCCGGTTCATTCCAGGCCATAAACTTCTCCTGATTATTGCAATTATTAAATGGTTACGAGTCCCATGGATTGGCTGGCTTGCCGACAAAAGGCGTTGCATCCATTCCTATACGACTCAATACTTGTAAAAAATCTCGCTTTTGTAAGCGCACGTCCAACACCATGTGGCCTTGGTCATTAATGTCTTCTTTCTCTACGGCGTCGAGGGCATAAAGTTGAGCTCTCAAATTACCATACTGAGGTTCCAGTACAATTTGTTGCGCAAAAATCTCGCCACCTAAGCGCTCACGGATCGCTTGCACCAAAAGCTCTGCACCTTCACCCGTTAAGGCACTCAACCAAACTCTTCTTGGTACGCCATAAGAATCACGGTCAATACGTGCAGGGCAATCTTCCAACATATCAATCTTGTTGTACACCAACAAATGGGGCAAATCATCAGCGCCAATTTCTTCCAGCACTGACTCAACTTCTTTTATGTTATCGTCACGTTTTTCGTCATTTGCATCGATCAAGTGAAGCAATAACGTTGCTTCCGCCGTTTCTTGCAGCGTGGCACGAAAGGCATCTACAAGCTTATGAGGCAGATGACGAATAAAGCCTACCGTGTCTACTAAGATAGTGGGGCCAACATCTTTAATTTCAAGACGCCTAAAGGTTGGGTCTAAAGTTGCAAATAATTGATCTGCAGCATATACATCAGCAATGGTAATGCGATTAAACAAACTAGACTTACCCGCATTCGTGTAACCCACCAAAGAAATGGTAGGCACTTCTGCACGCCGGCGGGCCCGACGCCCCTGCTCACGTTGTTTGCGTACCTTTCCTAGGCGTTTCAATATGGTATTGATACGCACACGCAATAAACGACGATCAGTTTCTAGCTGGGTTTCACCAGGGCCCCGTAGACCAATACCACCTTTTTGGCGCTCCAAGTGGGTCCAGCCCCGAACTAAGCGAGTAGACATGTGCTCTAGTTGAGCCAACTCAACTTGCAACTTACCCTCATGGGTGCGGGCACGTTGAGCAAAAATATCCAGAATCAAACCTGTACGATCAAGCACTCTGCACTGCAACTCAAGCTCTAGGTTTCTTTCTTGACCAGGGCTTAGTGCGTGATTAAAGATGACTATTTCAGCTTCGTGTTGCTCCACGGCCAACTTAATCTCTTCTACTTTACCTGAACCAACGTAGGTTTTTGGATGAGGAGTTGCACGTGATCCGCCTATTGTTTCTAGGGGATCTGCGCCAGCTGAATAAACCAGCTCTTTTAATTCATTGGCATCTTCACGCTCACCTTCTTGGCCCATTTGAAGATGGACAAGGATTGCACGTTCGCCTGATTGGTGACGTTCAAAAAACAAAACAATAACCTAAATCAAAGCGAGCACCATCACGTGCTCGCTGGGGTTTCACAAAAGTCAAAAAAATTAATCCAGTTCGTCTTCGGCAGGCATTTTAACTGGGCGAGATGGTACCACAGTTGAAATAGCGTGCTTATACACCATTTGAGAAACAGTATTTTTAAGCAAGATTACAAATTGATCAAAAGATTCAATTTGGCCCTGCAACTTAATACCGTTTACCAAGAAAATAGAAACCGGTACTCGCTCCTTGCGCAATACGTTTAAGTAAGGGTCTTGTAGGGTTTGCCCTTTTGACATGATAGCTCCTTGTGTCATTAATCTAACTTTAGGGTAAAGCTAGAAGGTGATGATGCGTAAATGTGCCAGCAGATGCAAGTCGTTTTACGCTGCCTTTACGCTAATCCCCTATTCTATCGAATAATTGCAAAACTTTGAATATTAATTTTCTATCTAGACTATCAAAAATCTGTAATTCTGGCCAACTACGCAGCCAAGTCAGTTGTCTTTTAGCCAATTGCCGTGTTGCCACAACACCTTTGTATTGCATCATTGCGTAGTCATACTCACCAATTAAGTGTTGCCACATCTGACGATAGCCCACACAACGCATGGAGGGTAGGTCTAAATGCAAGTCCCCACGAGCCATTAAAGACTCCACTTCGTGCTTCAAACCTTGCTGCAGCATTAGTTCGTAACGCTGCTCTATGCGTTGATGCAACAAAGCCCTATCTGGCGGCCATACACCCACCGAAATAATTTGATAGGGTAACTGTTGCTGCTGTTGCCTAGACCAGTGGGCCGTTAAGGTTTCCCCGCTAAGCAAAAACACTTCCATCGCCCGAGTAATACGTTGTGGATCAGCAGCGTTAATACGCGCACCAGCCACGGGGTCAATTGCACACAAACGAATATGCATCGCCGCTAGCCCATGGTCGCGTATTTCTTGCTCCAACTGCCCACGTATAGTGGGTTCTGATGCGGGCAATTGGGCTAATCCATCCATTAGTGCCTTATAGTACATCATGGTACCTCCCACCAGCAGAGGCACCTTGCCGCGAGCGGTGATCTGCGCCATAAGCGTTAGTGCATCAGTACGGAACCGCGCTGCAGAATAGGATTCAAGAGGATCACATATATCGATCAGGTGATGGGGGGCTGCCGCTAAAGTCGCAGCATCTGGTTTTGCACTACCAATATCCATGCCTCGGTAAATTTGTGCTGAATCAACAGAAATAATTTCACAGGCACGCTGCTGCACCAGTTCTACAGCTAAATCTGTTTTACCTGCAGCAGTGGGACCCATGAGAAAGATGGCCGCGGGTAATTGACCCGCTTGTAACTGAGTAGGGGGCACCTGTTATTGTCCTCGCATAAACAGTTTGTCTAGCTCAGATAAACTCAGCTGGGTCCATGTAGGGCGCCCATGATTGCACTGGCCGCTTCGCTCAGTAATTTCCATATCCCGCAATAATGCGTTCATTTCCACATGATTTAGCCGTCTGTTAGCCCGCACCGCGCCATGGCAAGCCATGGTGCCTAGCAGCTCGTTATGGGCCGCCCTAATACGGTCACTACTGCCATAAGTGACTACATCGGCCAATACATCACGGACTAATTGCTCAACGTTGGCGTGCTGCAATAAACTAGGCACTTGCCTCACCACTAAACTCTCTGTGCCGGACCTATCAATCACGAAACCTAACTCAGCAAATAACTCTTTCTCTACCTCAACCTGATCCGCTTCACGGGAACTCACCGCCATAGATATAGGCACTAACAGAGGCTGGGCTTTAATGCCTTGCTCTGCCCACGATGTTTTCATCTTTTCGTAAACAATGCGCTCATGGGCTGCATGCATATCCACAAGAACTAAACCTTTAGCATTCTCAGAGACAATATAGATGCCATGGAGCTGAGCCACAGCGTAACCCAAGGGCGGCACCTGCCCAGCCTCTGATACAGAGCCCAACAACGGGTCTGAAACGCCATGCAAACTAGCATACACTTTGGCCTGCTCTTGCAATTGAAGAGGAGTGTGTTGGTTTAACGAGCTACTAAGCCAAGGCATTTGCTGCATAGTTGATGTTGTAGGGTTGCCTGCAACCTGGCCCAAATCCACCTGTGTTTGGCCTGAAAAAACACCCGCCTCAAGCCCTTGTGGCTGCGCTTGAAGCTGATCCTGAAGTACACCAAGCTGCTCAATGCCCCCACCTGTAGGCGTTTCTGGCCGCACTTGAGCCAAGGTTTTGTGCAAACTGCGAAAGATAAAATCATGTACTAATCGACCATCACGAAAACGCACTTCGTTTTTAGTAGGATGCACATTCACATCCACATTCGAAGGCTCTAACTCTAAGTACAAGACAAAAGCTGGATGACGCCCATGGTACAACACATCACGGTAAGCCTGACGCACAGCATGCCCTACCAACTTGTCTTTCACCACGCGGCCATTAACAAAAAAATACTGTAGATCCATTTGACTACGAGAGAATGTCGGTAACCCAACCCAACCCCATAACCTCAAACCTGGCGCCTCCATTTCGATATGCAGGGCTTGCTGCATAAAAGCCGGGCCACAAACGCTCGCCACCCGTTTTTCTTGGGCGGCTTGAGTATCTGCTGGTCGTAAGTTATGAATCACTTTTTGATTGTGTTTAAGACTAAAGGCCACATCAAATCGGCTTAACGCTAGCCGCTTTATGACTTCTTCTAAGTGGCCAAATTCTGTTTTTTCTGTACGCAAAAACTTACGCCGAGCAGGTGTATTAAAAAACAAATCTCTCACTTCCACGGTGGTACCAACAGGGTGGGCGGCAGGTTGTAATTGCGCCTCCATGTCGCGGCCTTGGGTTATGACTTGCCAAGCGCTCTCTTGGCCCTGCGTATTTGATGTCAGTGTTAAACGCGATACAGAACTCACACTTGCCAGAGCCTCTCCACGAAAACCTAAGCTGCGCACCGACTCCAAATCTTCTAAACTGGCAATTTTACTGGTGGCGTGACGACTTAATGCTAACGCTAGATCTTGCTCACCAATACCGGTGCCATTGTCACGCACTCGCATCAGCTTTACGCCACCCTGCTCGACGTCTACTTCAATTTTATTCGCTTGGGCGTCCAGGCAGTTTTCCAGCAACTCCTTTATCACCGATGCTGGACGCTCTACCACTTCACCGGCGGCAATTTGGTTAGCCAAACGTGGGCTGAGTTGGTGGATTTTTGAAGTCATTAGAGCGCTCGTAATTTATAATTTGAAAGTCATTTAGCCGGCTGGGATGACAAGTGTTTTACCAACCCGCAATACAGATTTTCTGGTCATTTTATTGGCGTCTTGCAGGCGCTTTACGCTGGTATTAAACCGTTGAGCAATGCCAGAAAGAGTATCTCCAGACACTACCTTATATGAGAGTAACTTACGCTTTGCCTCTACGACAGAGGCGATGTAAGTATTGGGTATGGGAAAGCTGTAAAAGTAGCTTTTTACGCCTTTAAAAATAGCCTTAGCCATTTGTTTTTGATACCGCCGAGTGCGCAATTTTGCTGCCTCACCGGGGTTGGAAATAAACCCAGTTTCCACCAAGATAGATGGCACATCGGGCGATTTAAGCACTATAAAACCCGCCCTTTCAACGTATTTTTTATGTAGCTTAGCGATCTTACCTATATTATCAAGGACCTCCTTAGCGACACCCTGGCCAGTATTTTGGCTGTAATTCATGGACATATCGATTAAAGTCATCGCCACATCATCTTCTTTGTCTTCCAAGCTGATACCACCAATACCACCTATTAAGTCGGCATCGTTTTCTTTTTGTGCTAATAGCCGCCCCATTTCGCTAGACGCGCCGTGGGAAGACAGCACCCACACGGACGCACCTTTAGCTTTACTGTTTGTAAAGGCATCTGCATGTACAGCAATAAATAAATCGGCCTTGGCGTTGCGGGCTTTTTTAGTACGCTCTCTTAAGCTTATGTAATAATCACCGGTGCGCGTGAGCAACGGGTCGAACCCTGGCTCCTTTTTAATCAGGGCTTGTAGCTCCATAGCAATGCCTAAAACTACATCTTTTTCTTGTAGTTTTTTGCCACCAAATTTAGGGCCCAGAGCGCCCGGATCTTCACCGCCGTGGCCCGCGTCAATAGCAATAAGAATATCCCTTTGGCTATCCAATAAATCCAAGTTACTTAGGGTTGTGGTTTGTGGCTGTGACGGTTTTATTACCGCACCTTTTGTTGGTGTAGGTGGTGTTGTTTTATAGTTGGACAAATCCACTACTAAACGATGACCATAACTTGCATTAGGTGGCAAGGTGAAAATTTTATGGCTGGATTTGTAGGCTAAATCTAATACTAAGCGTAATTTATTATCGCTGCGCTGGCTCGAACGAATACTGCGTATAGGGCTGTTAGTAAAGTCTAATTTGGCAAGAGAGGTAGACAACAGGCTACGATCGATATCAATCACTAAGCGGTCTGGATTAGTTAAGGTGATTTGGTCAAAAGTTACTGCAGCAGAAGTATCCAGAACTAATCGGGTATTATCTGGTGCTGGCCAGATACGTATGTTTTCTATTTTTGCAGCATAAGCAACGGTCGACACGCAGGTCAATAAAAGTAGCAACCACACTCTCATTGTTGCACACCTTGCAAAATAACATCACCCATACTCGTTTTTGCGACAAATGTCAGGTTACGCCCACGCTCCAATGGGTGGATTGTTAATACAACATCGGCATGGGGCAAATAACCCAAGCCTTTATCTGGCCATTCAATCAAATTAATAGAGCTCCCATCAAAGTAATCCCGGATACCTAAATATTCCAACTCTTCTGGATGGCCCAAGCGATACAAGTCGAAGTGATTTAACTTTTGCTGTTCAAATTGATAGGGTTCAACCAGGGTGTAGGTAGGGCTTTTTGTCGCACCTCGATGACCGAAATGACTCATGACGCCTCGAGTAAAAGTGGTTTTCCCCATACCCAAATCACCCTGAAGAAACACTGTTGCGCCTTGTGCACCAGCGCCTAATGCCTGCCCAAACTGCCTGCCCAGAGCCACCATTGCATCTTCACCGTGGGCTTGTAGTTGGTACTCTAGGAACATGGACTCAACAATCCTACTTAGTGGATAATTTATTAGAGTGCAATATAGCCTAAAAGCGCAATAAAAACCGCCTATCTCGTAGGTATTTCATTGGTTTTGTTTCATTTTTAGAGATTCGTGTTATTCGACTAGGTTAGAATAAGCGCCATGCCAACACTAAATTCACCTTCGCTAACGATACCCGTGTCACTAACGTCGCAACAACTTGCAGACCTAGCCATAGGCATCAAACAACTTGCAAGCCAGTTTGGTTTTGCCGATTGCGGCATTACCGACACTGATAACGAAGTTGCGGGTGCGCAGCTAGAGCAATGGTTAGATCTTGGTTACCATGCTGACATGGACTACATGGGCAAACACGGCAGTAAACGCTATCGTGCGCACGAGCTCGTACCTGGCACCCAACGCATCATATGTTTACGCATGGATTACCTAGACCCTAAATTAACCACCCTAAGCACCTTAGAAGATGCTGAGCAAGCATACATTGCCCGTTATGCCCTAGGCAGGGATTACCACAAATTGGTGCGTAAACGCCTAGCCCAACTTAGTAAAGCCATTGAAGAATTAATCGGCCCATTTGGTCATCGTGTATTTGTTGACAGTGCCCCTGTGCTGGAAAAGCCCCTTGCCCAAAAAGCAGGCCTTGGCTGGCAAGGCAAACACACCTTAATCATCAATCGCAAACAAGGTTCGTGGTTCGTGCTTGGCGAAATCTTTGTTGACCTACCACTACCCATAGATGAACCTTACCAAAAAGACCACTGTAGCCGTTGCGAATCTTGCCTAACCGTATGCCCAACATCAGCGTTCCCCCAGCCCTACGTACTGGATGCAAACCGCTGTATTGCTTATTTAACCATCGAACACAAAGGCAGTATTGCACCTGAGTTACGGCCGCTAATGGGAAACCGAGTGTTTGGCTGTGACGACTGCCAACTTGCCTGCCCATGGAATCGCGCACCTAGCGCCACAAAGGAAGACGACTTCAAACCTCGCCACGGTTTAGACCAAGGGAAACTGACAGAGTTATTCATGTGGACCGAAGAAGAATTTCTTAAGCGGACTGAAGGATCGCCTATCAGACGTGCTGGTTTTGAAGGTTGGCAACGAAATTTAGCGATTGGTTTAGGGAATGGCCCCACCACAACCACCACATTACACGCACTACAATACCAACGCACCAGGGCCACACCAATGGTAGTGGAACATATCGACTGGGCTGTGAACCAATTGACACAACGACAAGCCCAGCACATCCCTATCACGCCAGTACCTCTGGCCTATCATTTAGGGCATAAGTTAAAGCATCTGTCTTAGATTACAGGGTACTGTCTTAGGTTGCAGGGTGCTTTATTACTCTGCTCCCCTAATTACGTACATTATCAGTATAGGGAGCAATGACATGAAGACGATTCGCAGTTAACATGCGGCAGGACGCCATAGATATTTTAGTTCCAAAAAGCAAAAGGAAACCCAATCGTGATCTACCGAGAAGCCGTGTTGGATGACTTACCACGCTTACTAGAGATAGAGCAGTTGCTAATTGAAGCCGAACGTCCGCTTGATGCTTCCATTAAAGCGGGCAAGACATTTTATTACGACATAACAGAGCTAATTAACAACCGTGATACCCGCTTAATAGTATTGGAGCACGACGCCACTATTGTGGGGGTGGGTTATGCGCAAATTAGGGCCTCTAAACCGGCCCACATACACACAATTTATGCCTACCTTGGATTTATGTATGTGTCACCTAACCTACGTGGTCAAGGAGTCAATCAGCATATAATGGGCTTGCTCACACAATGGAGCCGCGATAAAGGGGCCGAAGCCCTATATTTAGAGGTATATTCTCAAAATTCATCGGCTATTAGGGCCTATGAAAAAGTAGGGTTTTCAACTTGTTTAGTGGAGATGAAATTGATTCTCTAAACTTATCTAGTAGTTCACTAAGCTACTAAAGGGGTAACCAATAAAACATCGACGTTTACCTCTCCAGCTCCATGCCTAGGAGCAGTGGTAGAGCCGCCCAACGCCGTATTTATTCATGTTAGACTTATGTTAACAAAACGAATTAATTGACCTCTAGAGCGCGTACTTTATCCGCTTTGAGCGGGCTTTTTGTCTGACTTCATACCCTCCACCAAAGGTAAATTCTCCTGTGACTATCCCTGCAAGCCTTAACGGCTTTTATGCCAACCCAGTAGCGGTGAATACAAACAAAAAATGGATTATTGCCGTGGTTGGGCGGGATATCTTGCTGGCTGACGATGCAAGCATGGTTAATAATCCTTTTATTGATAGTGACGCAGCAGGCCAACTGAGCACCTTCTGCCAACGAAAAATAACCCTTGGCCAGTGGCTTGCCCGTGACTGTGAGGTGTGGAATCTAATGCCCGAAGCAGTGGTAACTGAGGGGTTTAAGCTAGTTGTACTGCGTGGCTTGTTAGCAGTCGCTGGCGAGGAAGTTTTTTCCTTGGCCTGCAGAGCTGTGCAATTACTAGACTGGCAAGATACTCACCGCTTTTGTGGTAGTTGTGGTGAACCTAATCAAACTGTTGATAAAGAACATGCAATGTCCTGCCATGGCTGTAACATCAACAATTACCCACGAATTTCTCCTTGTGTGATTGTGCTAGTGACCCGCGGAGATCAATGTCTTTTGGCGCGTAATGCCAGTTGGCCCACTAACCAATTTAGCGCTTTGGCTGGATTCCTTGAGGCCGGAGAGAGTGCTGAGCAGGCCTTGCATCGAGAGGTGTTTGAAGAGGTGTGCGTGGAAATCGATAACATTCGTTATGTTGGCAGCCAGTCTTGGCCTTATCCTGGTCAACTAATGCTTGGCTTTATTGCCGACGCAGTGACCGACAAGATTACAGTTGATGGCATCGAGATCGCTGAGGCCAACTGGTTTCGCTACGACCAACTACCTGGCACTATTGCTCCACCAGGGATTATGGCTGGCCGTCTGATCCAACAATACGTGCAACAGGCTACCTTGGCATACGGGTAGCCGCTACATTCAACTTTGGCATGTTCGCTAGCTAAGCATTCACTCTGCCTTTATGCTTCCATATTCAAAAAATGATCTCGGTAATAGGCCATTTCAGCGATTGAATCGCGCACATCATCTAGAGCCAGATGGCTGCCGTCTTTTTTAAGACCATCCAGCAATTCTGGCCGCCAGCGACGAGCCAACTCTTTTAACGTACTCACATCCACATTTCGGTAATGGAAATAAGCTTCAAGCTGAGGCATGTATTTCACTAGGAACCGCCTATCTTGACCAATGGTATTGCCGCACATTGGCGAGTGGCCACCGTCAACCAGAGTTTTAACAAAGGCAATGGTTTGTTGTTCCGCTTCTGCACAGCTAAACTTGCTGTCACGTACCCGCTGCGTTAAGCCTGATTGACCGTGCTGCTTAATACACCAGGCATTCATAGACTCCAACACCGCATCAGTTTGATGTATGACGATGGACGGCCCTTCGGCCAACACATTTAAATGGGCATCAGTAATAATGGTGGCAATTTCGATAATAACGTCTTGCTCGGGGTCGAGACCGGTCATTTCGAGGTCTAACCAAATTAGATTTTGTACGTGTTTCACAAGAAAAGTGCTCTAGGTGATATTGATAGACTGAATTATGCCTCACTTCGGGTTAGAATAAAGCCTTTACTGACAACCCAGTACATTAAATCTAAATGGCCAAACGTAAACTCACTCGCCACCAACAGTGGCAAATTAATAAAGTTCAAGAAGAGCGCCGCGCGCGCGCCAATAAACAGGACGGTGTTATTGAGCAGGCCATCGAACATGGTGACCTATCTGCCGAACAGCAGGGGTTAATCATTGCCCACTACGGTTCTTTAATCGATGTTGAAGCCTTACACGGCCAGCACAAAGGCGAAGTATTTCGTTGTAAAATACGCTCTAATCTAGGTTTCCTCGTCACCGGCGACCAAGTATCCTGGCGCCAAGCAACAGACCAAAGTGGCGTTATTGTGGCCCGTGATGATCGTAATAGCATTCTAAATCGCCCCAACAAGTATGGTGACCTTAAACCCGTGGCCGCCAACATTGACCAAATCATTGTTACTTTTGCGCCCAAGCCCTATGCTCACGCCAATTTAATAGATCGCTATTTAGTGGCTGCTGAAGCCAGTGATATTGAGCCCATACTCTTACTCAATAAAACTGACCTATTAGACGAAGAAGCCCAAGATCACCTTGAGCCCATGTTAGCCCGCTACCAAGCCTTGGGTTACCGTATTATTCGCGCTTCTACCCAAACCTTAACGGGCCTAGAAGCACTTTATACGGCGCTAAACAATAAAGTTAGCGTGTTTGTGGGTCAGTCTGGGGTTGGCAAATCTAGCTTAGTGAATGTACTTCTTCCGGGTGTAGATATTAAAACTAGCGCCTTGTCTGAACAAACCAACAAAGGTGTTCACACCACCACCACGGCTAAACTATTTCATATCCCCAATGGCGGTCAATTAATTGATTCTCCAGGAATACGTGAATTTGGTCTTTGGCATATGGACACTGCAACCCTACTTGAGGGTTTTGTTGAATTCAGGCCTTATTTAGGCTACTGCAAATTTAGTGATTGCAGCCACGAACATGAACCAGCCTGTGCTTTATTAAAGGCTTTAGAAGAGGGTCATATCGACCCTGTTCGTATGTCGAGCTTTCAACACATTAAGGCGTCTTTAGACGACTTCACCACACACAATTAGGGAACTATCATGGCCGATCGTCTATTTGTATTGATGCAATACCTGTTACCACAACACTTAATTTCACGCCTTGTTGGCATGCTGGCCAACAGCTCTATGCCAGTGATTAAAGATCCCTTTATTCGCACTTTTATAAAGCGATTCAACGTCAACATGGATGAAGCTGACCGTCAGCATCCCAGCGAATTTGATAGCTTTAATGACTTTTTTACCCGCAGCCTTAAGGCCGATGCACGCGCCATAGATAACAACCCGAAGCACTTGGCCTGCCCAGTAGACGGCGCTATTAGCCAACTGGGTCAAATAAATGGAGAGAACCTATTTCAAGCCAAAGGCCACGAGTTTAGTCTCACGACCTTATTGGGTGGCAATAGTGAACTCGCAGACCCTTTTATTGATGGTGATTTTGCGACTATTTATTTGGCACCGAAAGACTACCATCGAATTCACATGCCTTGTGACGGCACCCTTACCCACATGGTGCATGTACCAGGCCAATTATTTTCGGTGAACCAGGCCACTGCAGCCCAGGTGCCAGGATTATTTGCTCGTAACGAAAGGGTTGTGGCCATTTTTGACACTGAGTTCGGGCCTATGGCCATGGTACTTGTAGGCGCTATGATTGTGGCCAGTGTAGAAACCGTTTGGGCAGGATTAGTGTGCCCTAAAGGTAAGGCCGTAAGCCAGTTTAACTACACTAACCAAGACCCTATCATATTGAAGAAAGGTGAAGAGATGGGCCGCTTTAAATTGGGTTCTACGGTGGTCATCTGTTTGCCAAAAGGCGTAAGCCAATGGCCCAAAGAACTGAGTGCCGGCACTACTACACGTTTGGGGCAAATGTTCGCTGAACTTAATTAACGTCTTATTGAACTAGGCAAGGTGGTGGTTAAAGGCCATCACCTTAGCAATGTCTTTTTCGCCAGAGGCAAGCATTAACAAGCGCTCTATACCTAAAGCCACGCCACAACACTCTGGCAACCCCGCTTCGAGCGCTTGAATCAGCCTAACATCAGCAGCCATTGGTGCTTTACCCATGGCATCTCTTTTCGCATTATCTAATTCAAAACGCCGTTCTTGTTCTTGAGCATCCGTCAGCTCTTGGTAGCCATTGGCCAATTCGATACTATTAACATACACCTCAAAACGGCGTGCCACTTTGTTACCCCGTTCATCTATACCTGTGCGCGCTAAAGCTGACTGGCTGGCTGGGTAGTCAAAAATGAAACATGCTTGGGGGAGTTTAGGCTCTATGCAGTGACTCATCAACAGATCCAACCAAGTGTCGCGCGGAGTGGATGGATCCATTTGAATATCCACATGAGCCAAAGCCTTAGATCTAATGGCATCATTACTTGCTGTTAATGGATCAATCTGAAGAATCTCTTCAAAAGCCCTACGGTAGCTCCAAAAGTGCCATTCCATATTTTCACCTGTGAGTAGAGTATCGATTAGGCACGCCACCTCTTGCATCAACTGTTGTAGATTAAAGTCGAGTCGATACCATTCTAATAAGGTGAATTCTGGATTGTGCCGACGACCTGCTTCACCGTTACGAAAGGCTTTAGCTATTTGATAGATGCAGCCACTACCAGCTGCCAACAAACGCTTCATGGCATATTCGGGAGACGACATAAGGTACATGGATTTACCTAGAGAGGTTCCATCTGGGGTAAAGGTCACTGGAATAGAATCTATATGGGGATCGGATACCCCGTAATGGGACATTACAGGGGTATCGACTTCAAGCACATCACGGGCATCGAAAAATGCCCGTATTTGCTTGATTACCTTGGCGCGCTGCTTAAGTAGATGAATGTCGGCACTGGGTTGCCATGGCATAACAGTTAACTCAAGGGTTATGCGCGACTAACGTATTCGCCGCTACGGGTGTCAATCTTCAACAGTTCGCCTTGTTCAATGAATAACGGCACACGTACGGTAGCTCCAGTAGCCAAAATTGCAGGCTTGCTGCCACCTTGAGCTGTGTCACCCTTAAGGCCTGGGTCTGTTTCTGTCACTTCAAGGTCTACGAAGTTAGGCGCTAGCACTGCTATTGGCGCGTCGTCCCATAAGGTAACTACGTAAACTTCTTGTTCCTTAAGCCACTTAATGCTATCACCTACTGCACTGGCGTCGGCACCATATTGTTCGAAAGTACCGTCTGTCAACATGAAATGCCAGAACTCACCATCGGTATAAAGGTATTCCATGTTCAGATCCATTACGTCCGCAGCTTCAATGGATTCACCAGACTTAAAGGTACGGTCCCATACTCGGCCAGTCTTCAAGTTCTTCAAACGTACGCGGGTAAAAGCCTGACCTTTGCCTGGCTTAACAAACTCCACATCAACCATGGAGCATGGGTCACCTTCTAGCATCACTTTAAGGCCAGATTTAAATTCGTTGCTGCTATAATTAGCCATTTTTTAGCTCTAATGAAATAAATATCGGGAAATTTGTCGCTTATGATACCGCAAAGCGCTACTCAAGTTGAACCTTTAAGCTTGATTAAGCACACAAGCTTACCAGAAGATTGGCGCATTCAGCTGCGAGAGGCCTACCGTACGCCTCAACAGCTGCTCACCGCTCTAGGTTTTAGCACAGCACAACAGGCTCCATTGTTAGCCGATAACCAAGGCTTTGCTACCCTTGTACCCAAAGCATTTGCACAAAAAATGCGCCCACAAGACCCAACAGATCCATTGTTATTACAAGTATTACCCCAGGCCCAAGAAGCTATAAAACACCCAGAATTTAATGATGATCCATTACAAGAAGCCAGCTTCAACCCAGTACCAGGTGTGGTACATAAATACCGAGGGCGAGCGTTATTAATTGCCGCCGGCCACTGCGCTATTAATTGCCGTTATTGCTTCCGTCGCCACTACCCCTATAGCGACCAAAAACGTGCCCGCAATGAATGGCAACAAAGCCTTAGTTATATTGAAAAGCACCCAGATATAGAAGAAATTATCCTCAGCGGTGGTGATCCACTTGCCTTAACAGACCCCCAGTTATTTGAGCTAATCACTGCTATTGAAGACATCTCTCACGTTAAACGTTTGCGCATTCACAGCCGTTTGCCCATTGTATTACCACAGCGAATCACCCTGGAACTGTGCCAAAGGCTTGAACGTTCCAGATTAACGTGTGTGATGGTGGTGCACGCCAATCACACCAATGAGTTAGCAGCAGATGTGGCCCAAGCGTGTGAACGATTGAGCCAACACAAAGTACGGCTACTCAACCAAAGCGTATTATTAGCCCAAGTAAACGACAATTTAGAGAGTCTAAAGCACCTCAGCGAACGGCTCTTTGAAATAGGCGTGATGCCCTATTACCTGCACTTACCCGACCGTGTAGCAGGCACCACTCACTTTTTTGTTAGCTTAGAGCGCAGCCAATCCATTGTGGCTCAAATGCAGGCCTGCATGTCGGGATATTTGGTGCCTAAACTGGTCCGTGAAGAGCCAGGGAAATTGAGTAAAACCTTATACTCTCCCCTTAGCCCAAGTACAACCCAAGCGTAGAAAGGTTAAACCAAGTGTAACAGGACATCCAAATCACAATTGTTAATTTGATGAGGAGCCTGCTGCCTCACCAATGGTTTACCATGGAAAGCGACGCCTAAACCAGCTTTATTTAGCATTGGTAAATCGTTAGCGCCGTCACCTACGGCAAGGCACTGGTCTAGAGATAGACCAAGGGTTTGTCGTAATTGCTCCATCAGCTCTACTTTCCTGGCGGCATCCAGTATGGTGCCAGTGATTTGCCCAGTGAGCTTACCTTCTATTGCCTCTAACGGATTTGAGAAGGCTTGTTGCATGCCCAGCCTGCGGGCCAAATCATCTGCAAAATAGCTAAACCCGCCCGACAATATCGCGCAATATATACCCTGTTCCTGCAGCCCTTGCATAAGCTTCTCTGCACCAGGCATCAGTTCAATGGTCTGATTAATAGCTTCAAGTTGGGCCGTATCGAACCCTTTTAACATCGCCAATCGCTGGCGAAAGCTTTGTTCAAAATCTAGTTTCCCAGCCATAGAACCGGCAGTAATGAGCGCCACTTCTGGGCCAACACCCATCACGTAAGCCAGTTCGTCCATCACTTCGGCCTGAATTAAGGTGGAGTCCATATCAAACACAGCCAACTTGATTTTCTGTATGGGCTGCTCAGAAGACTGAAGTATATAATCCAGGGTTTGCTGTTTAGACCGTTTTTCAAGCACGGTCTCTAGACCTAGAACACATTCAGGCGCATTCTTTCCCATTACGGCAGAGCCAGCGGAAGTCTTCCATTGCCATTGGTGTACTCCACAGCTGCCATTAAAATCTTGCTGGCGATCATCTATGTGCACTTGCAGTGTTTGAAATACCTCATCAATGGCCGCCACAAAAGGCTCATTTCTCCTATCAAATAAGGTTAGACGATGAAACATGGGGACAACTCCTTGTGTGGGCTTAGCATTTTACCATTAGTGAGTTAGAATGGGGTTGATTTTACCTCTCGACACAGCGCTGATTAACACCTAATGCCCAATAAAATCCTTTCCTTTAGACACTTAATGCAATCTCGTCTCACTTTGGTCCAAAAGACGGTGTTTTTGCTCATCGCCACTTTTTTGCTTGCTGGCGCTTCTTTGGGGCTGATGACCTACCAACACCTCAGCCAAGTAGCGGGTCAACAAAATGCTTTATTAGGTCAGAAAATGGGCCAACAACTGGCTAATTTAAGCGCTCCTCTTTTAGTAAAACAAGACTACATTAGCCTTAACGTTACCTTGGCAGAACTCAGACAACAAGGTGCTATTATGGGTGCCGCAGTGTATGACGCCGACGGGGAAATGCTCGCCAAAACAGGCTTTCTTAACGATGCTGACTATCTAGTCTTGCCAATTCAGTTAAATGAACAAAATATTGGTAGTTTGCACCTGCGCTATTCGAATTTAGATTTGCATCCAAGCCTTAGTCAATTGGCGCTGCTTTTATGGCCTACCGTGGGCCTTGCTTTATTAGCCTGCATTGTTATTGGCTGGTGGTTCGGGGCTAAATTGGTACAGCCATTGCACCACTTGCACGAAGCCCAAGAACAACTATTGGAATACGGTAAAGCCCCTCCGTTAGATGACAGCCGTCTTGATGAGTGGGGCATCATTAACTTGGGTTTCAACTCGATTAACGAAGAACGTTTACTGCATACTCAAACCGATCACCAATATGAATTAGAGATGCCAGCGGGTAAGGGCTTAGTTGCCGCAGTTCATTATGGTCAACATGACAACCAGCCCGAGTTGGAAGCGCCTAACCAACAAGAAGCGTTTAATCACGAGCTACACGATTTGGCCCGTGAATTATCCTCTGGACCCCAATTGAGCGAACTTGGTGACCCTTTATTTGCACCTAAACTAGCAGAACCTATCGCCTCTGCTCCATCTAGTGAGCGTAATTTACCCATATTCACAATGGATGATTTACGCAATGGCGATAATTCTACGCCATTACGGCCCACACCTTCCTCTGTAGATACCGAGGAACCGGTACTGCAGCCTCTTGAGCATGGGGGCGATGTAAAGCCCACTGCACCCACCTCAACTCCGTTACACGATGATCCATTGGTGAGCTTGTTATATATCAACGTAAACACCAGGGATCAGGGGCCAATGGAAGCCGCTGAAAAACACTTATTGCTTAAGTCTTACCAACGATTGGTGGATCAAGTCTGTGCCATTTACGGTGGTACTATTGAAACGGAAGAAAACCACGATGTACTCGTCACCTTTGATAAACCCCATGAGCACATGACCCACTGCGTCAATGCCTTATGCGCGGCCCAGTTTTTCTTTGGTTTGTACAAGTCATTCAACACCCAACGGGCCGCCAACCACAAACCCAGCTTGAATATTCAAATTGTGGTTCACACTGGTGATTTAGAAGAGTTAAGTAAACTCACAGAAGAGGCGGCAGAATTGTCTCGTCGCGAACGCCAAGATCACATGGTCATAAGCCGTCACGTTGCTTACCACCCTGAGCTGCAACAACGAGTATTACAAGCTGACAACTGCACACCACTTGCCAGCGGAGCCGTAAGTTTGGCCCGCTTAAGCAGTGATTACCAAGATTTGTTGGATATGCAGATCAGCCACTTTAGCCAAACGCTTTAAGCGCCCCACTAAGTGTCTGTATCTATAGGTTCAGCATCCACTTCACTTGAGACCTGACTCTCAACAGCCAAGCTATCAACCTTCTGGAAGCCTCTAGGTAGCTTATTTCCTCTACGCCCACGCTCTCCACGATAGTGAACTAAATCAGATGCCTTCAAACGCAGATAACGTTTGCCTGAATGCACTAACAACTCACAACTCTCAGTGACGAGCGCACAAGCCACCATAAACTCGTCACGGCTTGCCACACGGGTAGGCGATATACTAATAATCTTATTACCCTTACCACGCGCCAGTTGCGGCAAATCTTGTAATGGGAAGACTAACATACGCCCTTCATTACTCACTGCCACCAACCAAGTTTCTTCCACCTTAGTGATATGCTGCGGCGCAATAACCTTGGCACCTTTGGGCACAGACATAGCCGCTTTACCAGCCTTGTTCTTACTTAACAAATCTTCAAAGGTAGACACAAAGCCGTAACCTGCATCGGTGCTCATAAGCAACAATTGATCGACCTTAGCACTTACCGCCGCTGAAAATTGCACGCCACTAGGCGCATTAAATCGACCACTTAGTGGCTCTCCCTGCCCGCGAGCAGACGGCAAAGTGTGAGCCTCTAAAGAATAACTACGGCCACCTTCATCAAGGAAAGCTACACTTTGATTGCTTCGAGCTTGGACCATGAGCAAGAAGTCATCACCAGATTTATAGCTCATGTTAGACGGGTCTATATCATGGCCTTTAGCGCCACGAACCCAACCTTGTTTAGACAGAACTACCGTCACAGGCTCAGTGGTGAGCAAATCACGCTCTGAAAGGGCTTTAGCTTCTTGGCGCACGACGATAGGTGAGCGACGATCATCTCCAAAAGCTTCAGCGTCGGCGATCAATTCACGCTTTATAAGCGTTTTTAAACGGTCTTTAGAACCCAGCAACAACTCTAATTTTTCACGCTCTGCGGTTAGTTCTTCTTGCTCTGCTTGGATTCGATGCTGTTCTAGCCTAGCTAAATGGCGCAGTTTTAAATCTAAGATGGCATCAGCTTGGCGATCAGATAAGGTAAACCGTTGCATAAGTACTGCTTTAGGTTTTTCTTCTTCACGAATGATAGCGATGATCTCATCAATATTAAGGTAAGCAACCAACAGACCTTCTAATAGATGCAAGCGCTCTAACACTTTATCCAAACGATGTTGCAAACGGCGTGTCACAGTCTCCATACGAAAAGACAGCCATTCTTTCAAAATAGTGCTTAAACCTTTCACTTGCGGCTTACCATCCACACCAATCAGGTTTAAGTTAACCCGATAAGAGCGCTCTAAATCTGTAGTGGCGAACAGGTGATTTAATAGCTGCTGGGTATCCACCCGGTTTGAGCGTGGCACAATCACCAAACGGGTGGGCTTTTCATGGTCTGACTCATCGCGTAGATCGGCCACCATAGGTAGCTTTTTTGCCTGCATTTGAGCAGCAATCTGTTCTAAAACTCGCGCACCAGACACCTGATACGGTAGGGCGGTGATCACAATGTCACCATCTTCATGATCCACTACAGCACGCATACGAATGCTGCCACGGCCAGTTTTGTACATTTCCAACAGGTCACTTCGTGGACTTATTATCTCTGCCGTAGTGGGCATATCAGGCCCTTGAACAAACTCAAACAACTCTTCTGTGCTTGCCGCAGGATTCTTCAAGAGATGGATGCAGGCCGAAACTACTTCACGTAAGTTATGAGGTGGGATATCTGTCGCCATGCCCACAGCAATGCCAGTGGCGCCATTCAACAGTACGTTAGGCACACGAGCAGGCAACACCAGGGGTTCTTGGAGAGTACCATCAAAGTTGTTGCCCCAATCTACAGTACCCTGACCCAGCTCTCCTAGTAAGACATCGGCATAACCTGTGAGTTTAGCTTCCGTATAGCGCATGGCAGCAAAGGATTTTGGATCATCAGCGGACCCCCAGTTGCCTTGACCATCTACCAGGGTATAACGATAAGAGAAGGTCTGGGCCATGTGCACCATAGCTTCATAGCAGGCGCTGTCACCATGGGGGTGGAATTTACCTAGCACGTCACCGATAGTACGGGCAGATTTTTTAAACTTAGCAGAGGTTTTAAGGCCCAACTCAGACATTGCATAAATAATGCGCCTTTGGACCGGTTTTAGACCATCCCCAATATGGGGTAATGCACGGTCTAAAATGACATACATAGAGTAATCTAAATATGCTTTTTCTGTATATTCTTTAAGGGGTAGACGCTCAACGCCTTCATCGATAGGGATGACACCAGACATAAGAAGAAATATCCTTATTGAGTGGGGCTTACGCCAACCGTAACGGCAACCACACTCATGGGTAGATCAATAATTTAAGCCCGAGTATACCGTAAAAAATGCTTCCGTGAAGACCCCATAACTATTTATTAAATGAATGCGATAGATGCTATAGAACGCTGAAATATAGTGCGAATTGTGGTTACTTTTTAACCAACAATCAGCTATAATACTTGCACTGAAAACTACCCCATGACGGTTTGTGTAAGCAATTACACTTTTACTCACAAACCATCAGACCAGCAAGGCAGAGCCGCCAGAGCCCACCTTACAACAATTTGTTGAGTCATTGATTTTCATAAGAAAACTTTAACTTTTAATCTCTAAGGAGAACAATTATGTCTCAACACCCTACGCTTACGGAAATGGGCATCACCAGCTTCGAATCCATCAGCAAATACACCCTGCGCCAAGAAGGCGAATTTGATATCCTCAAAATCTACTACAAGCGCGAAAAAGGTTCTTTTTTACCTCGTAGCAAAAAGTTCCGTTTTGGTCGCGCTACTCGCACCGTAATGGTCGACTCTGGTCGCCAGCAATGGCAAGAAGTGAGCGAAATCTCACCATTCTTACTGCGTGCCCTTACAGAATTGAACAAGCTAGCCCACGAAGAAAATAAAGTTGTGGATAGCAAAGAGTCTATAGCACAAGACCTAGTGCACCTAGAGCGCATTATGTCTGAAAAGCTAGCTGAGATTCGAGCTAAAATCGAACAACTATAAGCCTTTTTCTGGCTATAAAAAAACCGCTCTAGGCCACCCTAGTTGCGGTTTTTTTTGCTTGTGAGGCAAACAAAACATGCCAGCCAACATGGTCCATCTTGTCCGTTATATTACAAAGGAATATCATCAACTGCGTCAGCTACAGCTTCTATACTTTCATCAACAGCATTCCCTACAATAGGGACAATTGAAGCCACCGCACCGACAACCCGCATGGGTACAGTGACTACCTTGGTTAGAAAACAGCCACTTAAACTCACAGCCAGCAATACCGAAAAAATCAATTTATAATATGTCACTGTTACTCCTCTACCAGGGCCAGACGGGTGCCTGTTAAGCTCTGTTTAATCGTTTTTAAGTGCGTATGAAAATCTTCGCCACGGCGCAATATGACCCCAGTAGCCAGAACATCTATTAAGGTTAACTGAATCATACGGGACTGCATGGGCATATACACATCAGTATCCTCTGGCGCGTCTACGACCAATACCAGACTCGCCTCTTGCGCCAACGGTGAATCAATAGCCGTAATTGCAATAACGAGAGCCCCAGAAGCACGACCAATGCGAGCCACTTCTACCATCTCTTTGGTGCGGCCAGTAAAGGATAGCAGCACCAGCACATCGCCACGCTTACAGGCTGCGGCCATCATACGCATCATCAGTGAATCATTATGGGCCACAACAGGTATATTGAAACGAAAAAACTTATGCAGAGCGTCTTGAGCCACCGCACCTGAAGCACCCATGCCAAAAAAACAAATTTGCTGAGCTTGGCTTAAATAGTCTACCGCTCGTTCAATAACCTTACTGTCAACCTGCTGCCTTGCAGCATCTAAACTAGCCATGGTGCTGGTAAATATTTTATCAGTATATTGAGTAGCAGTATCATTTTGATTAACACTCTGGCTCACATAAGGTGTGCCTCGCGCCATGCTTTGAGCCAACTCCAATTTAAAGTCTGGATAACCCTTTAGGCCAAAACTCCTGCACATGCGATTGACCGTAGGCTCACTCACTTGAGCTAACTCTGCCAAAGCCGCAATACTCATGCGCGTTGCAGATTGCGGATCGGCAACAATCACTTGCACCACTTTACGCTCAGATCGGTTAAGCTGATCTTGTTGTGTGGATAAGCGCTGCAGTAAATTATTGTTCATAGTCATTAGTTCTTTTAATCTAACCCACTTGTTCATTTATGTATGTAATATTACCAACATTTTGTATATTTTTGTGACTTTTATGCCGATTTAAGAGTATTATTACACATCTAACTTACACATAAGGTCACATCAGCTATGTCGGACAGTAACTCATTAGACGAGCATACAGTAGCTAAAGGCATATTAAGCCATAGTTTTGTTTTGTTTGGCGCATTAGGTGATTTATCTCTCCGCAAGCTCATGCCTGCACTTTACCAACTCGAACATGCTCAACTACTAAGCCCAGAGTTAGCCATAATGGCTGTGGCACGCAGCCCTATCAATACCACCGAACTAAAACAACGTATTGAGCATACACTAAATCAATACATTGGCGCAGATCAATTAGATCCTAGCTCCTTGTCACGCTTGTTACAACGCCTAAGCTATTGCAAAGTAGATCTTACCCAAGCACGCGATTATATTGCATTAGAGCAAGCCGTAGCCTCATGGCACCCGCGAGTAACTTACTACCTAGCCACCCCGCCAAACCTATATAAAGATATTTGCCAGAACTTACACGGCACTGGCGTTCTTAATGAGTTAAGCCGCATTGTGGTAGAGAAACCCATTGGCCACGACCTTGCCTCATCAAAAGTAATCAACGACGTGCTCGCATTACATTTTGACGAAAGCCAAATTTTTCGTATTGATCACTACCTAGGCAAAGAAACAGTACAAAATTTAATTGCGCTGCGCTTTGCCAACCCACTATTCGAGAATCAGTGGAACAACCAACACATCGACTATGTAGAAATCAGTGTGGCCGAAGATGTAGGCATCGAGGGCCGGTGGGGATATTTTGATAAAGCCGGCCAAATGCGTGACATGGTGCAAAATCACTTGCTGCAACTATTATGCTTGGTTGCTATGGACCCTCCATCACAGCTTAATGCCAACAGCATACGCGATGAAAAGGTTAAGGTGTTACGCTCGCTGCAGCCTATTAACCAAGATGAAATAAGTAATCACCTGGTATTAGGACAATATAGTGACGGCCATTTTAAACAACAACCTGCACCTGGCTACCTAAATGAACCCGACGCAAACACGGCTAGTAGCACCGAAACCTTTATTGCCTTACGTGCAGAAATAGCCAACTGGCGCTGGACTGGCACACCCTTCTACTTACGCACCGGCAAACGCATGGCAAGCAAAGTGACTGAAATCATCATTCACTACAAATCTAACAGTCATTACATCTTTAACCCAGATCAAGCCAGCCTTGCGAAAAATAGATTAGTCATTCGCTTACAACCTTCTGAAAGTATTTCTCTACAAGTTCTAACCAAAGAACAGGGCATTGACAAAGGCATGCAACTTCGACGTGACCCACTGCAGTTAGACCTAGCACAAACCCAGTCTAACGCACGCATTCCAGACGCCTATGAGCGCTTATTGCTAGAAGCCATCAAAGGCAACCAAAGCCTATTTGTAAGGCGAGACGAAGTAGAAATGGCGTGGCAGTGGTGTGATCAAATAAGGCATAACTGGCAGTCTGCAGACCTACCATTAGCACCCTACTCTGTGGGCAGCAATGGCCCAAAAGAAGCGAACGACATGATTCAAACGTATGGACACCACTGGTATGAAGACTGTGACGAAACTTAATAGGCCTGAAACCTTACCTCACCAAACCCAATGGTTAGAAACCGCAACACCAGAACAGCTAGCCGGCACGTTAGCTACTGCCATTGCTGATCAATTGCGTGCTGCGCTGGCAGTTAGACCCAAAGCTAGCTTAGCGGTCTCTGGAGGCCGCACACCAAAAGCCATGTTGCAGCAATTAAGCCTACAACAACTTGACTGGCATCGGGTAGACATTACCCTTGCAGATGAACGCTGGGTACCTGAAGAAGATAGTGCCAGCAACGCTGCATTGGTAAGGGCGTGGTTGCTGAAAAACAATGCTGCTCAGGCCACTTTTTACCCTATTTATACTGGCGAGAGAAGCGCACTGGAAGGTCAGCAACACTGCCAACAAAAACTCGCATCCATTCACTGGCCACTTGATGTATTAGTGCTTGGCATGGGTAATGATGGACATACAGCTTCTCTATTTCCTTTATGCCCCTCTTTACACGAAGCACTTTTCACACGTGAAATTTGTATCGCTACCTGCGCACCAGTAGATCCTACTGACCGCATGACCCTCTCGGCGAACACGCTGAAACTTGCAAAACATACACATTTACACATTGAAGGTGGCGAAAAATGCCAAGTATTAATGCAGGCAATTGACTTAAAAGACCCCTTGCAGATGCCCATTTACGCCTTCCTTCAACAACCCCTTGCTATACATTGGTGCCCTTAAATGAACCCTTCGAACACTACCCAGATACACAAAAACACCCAGCGATTAGATCTAATATGTGCGTCTGTACCTGTCATTCCGGTACTCACTCTAGAGAACGCTGAGCAAGCCATGGGCATTGGCAAGGCATTAGTGGACGGCGGCTTAATCGTGCTAGAAATCACCCTGCGCACTGCCTACGGTTTAACCGCCATCAAACAACTTAAACAGGCTTTACCCAATGCCATCATTGGTGCTGGCACAGTCATTACACCAGAGCAGTATGATGCTAGCGTTGAAGCAGGGGCTGATTTTATTGTTAGCCCAGGGTTTACCGCAGAACTTTTACACCACGGCAGCCAAAACGCTGTGCCATTGCTGCCAGGTATTGCCAGCGTTAGCGAAGCGATGCAGGGGATGGCACTAGGTTACCAAAGATTTAAACTATTTCCCGCAGCTGTAGTGGGCGGAGTAGACTTTCTAAAAGCCATTGGAGGCCCCATTAGCGAACTTAAGTTTTGCCCAACTGGAGGCATCAAGCCCTCCAATGCAGCAGACTATTTGGCGCTAAATAACGTCATGTGTGTAGGTGGAACATGGCTAACGCCTGCTGACCTAGTGCAGCAGGCGAATTGGCAAGCCATAGAAACATTAGCCAAGCAAGCATGCGCACTCACCTCACCTTAAAACCTGAGCATATAACTAAAAAAGCCCCTTAAACTTAAAGCTTAAGGGGCAAAAGCACTACTGCCTATAAACAACGCTCTAAACGCGTGAGCCCTTAAAGTAGTCTATTAACGCTTTAGTGGAATCATCGTGTTGATGGCCCACTTCCCCTTCAATTTCCTGCAATATACCCTTAGCTAGGGTCTTACCTAATTCAACCCCCCATTGATCAAAAGAGCAAAGATCCCAAATCACACCTTGAGCAAATATCTTGTGCTCATAGAGCGCAATGAGCGAACCCAGATTTCTTGGATCTATCTGCTTAAGCAACAAGGTATTACTAGGCCGGTTACCCTGATGCACTTTATGGGGTAGCAGCTTTTCAAGTTCTTGTGAACCCAATCCTTGGGCTTCTAACTGACTCCTTACTTCTTCAGCACTGATACCATTCATCAGCGCCTCAGTCTGGGCAAAGAAGTTAGCCATAAGGTTTTCATGATGGCCTTTAACTGGCGTAGAACTAACCAGCGAACCTATAAAATCAGCCGGCACTATCACGTTACCCTGGTGTAGTAATTGATAAAATGCATGCTGACCATCAATGCCCAACTGGCCCCAAACGACAGATGCCGTAGGATAAGCCACTTGATTGCCTTGGCGATCCACATGCTTACCATTACTCTCCATATCTACCTGCTGGATATACGCAGTGAAGCTCTCAAGAGGCTGGTCATAGGGCAATATCACATGGCTTTGCGCCCCATGTAACAGCCCATTCCAAATGCTCACTAACGCCATAACAGTAGGCATATTTTCCGCCGCTGGCGCATCTCTAAAGTGGCGATCCATGTCATGGGCGCCCGTTAATAACTGCTCGAACTTGTCAAAGCCCAGGTATAAGGCAATGGGCAAGCCGATGGCAGACCAGATGGAGTATCGCCCCCCCACCCAATCCCACATAGAGAACATAAATTCCTTATCAATACCAAATTCTTGTACAGCTTCGGTGTTAGAAGACACGGCCACAAAGTGCTGCTGTACCGCACGTTCATCAAATGCCGATGCCATCAGCCAATTACGCGCAGTTTGGGCATTGGTCATGGTTTCGCTAGTGGTAAAGGTTTTAGACGCCACTACAAACAAAACTTGCTCAGCATTTAAAGGGCGTAAAATCTCAGCAATCTCTACCCCATCTATATTGGAGATAAAGTGCACACGAATAGTGGAATCTGCATATGAGCGTAACGCCTGAGTCACCATTTTCGGCCCCAAGTTAGATCCACCAATACCAATGTTCACCACATCAGTAATACGCTTTCCAGAATGCCCAAGCCACTCACCACTGCGCACTTTCTCAACAAACTCACGCATGTGGGAGAGTTCGTCATTAATCAGATCCATTACGTTAATTTGGTCTACATAAACGGGTGAATTACCTCGGTTACGTAAAGCGGTGTGCAACACTGCCCGGTCTTCAGTTATATTGATTTTTGCACCTCGGTACATCCGCTCTATTGAGGCACTCAGGCCCATGTCTTGCGCCAAACCAAATAGCGCATCCATTATTTCAGGTGTCAGACAGTTTTTAGAGTAGTCTAATAATAAGTTAGGCAACTCAATAGAATAGGCATCAAAGCGATTGCCTTCATGAGCAAATAGTTCACGTAAGTGAGTACTGCGGTACTGCACTGCCAATTGTTGCAATTTCTGCCAGTGTGTAGATTTTTCAAGTTGTAACATTGTGTCTCCGAGACTCATGATTTAGCGCAATAACTGCGCCTTGTAGGCCGGGCTGTTCCGCCGTACAAAGATAAATAGGAATCTGCTGCAGGTAGACAGAGGACCGCCCCTTGTTGGTAAAACTGCTACTAAATTCGCTGGCCAATAAAAAATTATATATCCTCGGTAAAATTCCACCCGTCAAATAGACCCCACCGACTGCTCCAAACATCAGTGCGCCGTTGGCCACGGCATTGCCCAGCATGTCACAGAAAATACATAGGGTTTGATAGGCTAAATCATCAGATGTGTCTAGCTGAGCTTGCTGCAAAATATCAATGGGGTTTGTTAATCTGGGCTCGGTGGCGTTGACATGAGCCACTGCCCTGTATAGGTCCATCATGCCAGAGCCCGATAACAAGCGCTCGGTCGAGACATGCCCATAACTTTGCCACATATAAGCCAATATTTTCGCGTGCAGAGTATTACTTGGCGAAAACCCAACATGGCCACCTTCCCCCATCACTGGCAACCAGCCCTTGTCATGGGAAATCAAACCTGCCATTCCTAAACCAGTACCAGGACCCATCACTAGCCGATTGCCGCGCATTACCGCCTGGCCTTGTTTCACCACTAATAGGTCTTCAGTAGTAATCTCTGACATGGCCCAAGCTTGGGCAGTAAAATCATTGATCCACAAAATTTCAACATTAAGGGCCGTATTCACTTGAGCTCTATTAACACACCAATGATTGTTGGCCAGGGAAAATTCTGGCAAATGTACGGTTCCCGCTATGGCAATACAGGCCTGGGTAATTAAACCTACCGCATCAGTGCTCGCAAGGTATGCAGACACCGCCGTTTCTAGACTGGGGTAATCAGCGCAAGCTAGCACCTTGATGTGCTGCAAACCCTGGGAGTTATCCTGGGTTAAAGCAAAACGAGCATTGGTGGCGCCGACATCGGCGACTAGGTTATATTTAGGCATAGGTACAAATTTCTCTGTAGTAGCGGCACTTAATTACACACACGTACTAGCACCTAATTCAGCAGCACTAACCCGCATGCGCATACCGGAAAATAACTCTCGCCCCATGCCTACGGTTACGCCTTTTTTATGTACTGCTTGGGTTCGCTGTTCTAAGATTTCGGCATCGACTAAGAGCTCTAGGCTACCACTATGGCAGTCTAACTTTAGTAAATCGCCATTTTCTATTTTTCCAATAGGGCCACCCGCTTCGGCTTCTGGATAAACGTGGATAGCAGCAGGCACCTTACCAGACGCACCTGACATACGCCCATCCGTCACTAGAGCCACTTTAAAACCACGATCCTGCAGTACGCCCAAATAAGGCGTGAGCTTGTGCAGCTCCGGCATGCCGCAAGCTTGCGGGCCTTGGAATCGCAGTACAGCAATAAAATCTTCTTCAAGCAGGCCTTGCTTAAACGCGTCTTCAAATTCAAACTGACTATCAAATACCTTAGCCGGCGCTTGCACCAACCAATGTTCAGTTTTTACCGCTGATACTTTAGCTACACCGCGGCCAACATTACCTTGTAATGTCACTAAACCGCCCGTAGGAGAAAAAGGCTCATCTGCAGGCCTCAATACGGCTGTGTCGGCACTCATTTCTGGTGCAACTTGCCAAACCAACTTTCCGTCTTTTAATTTAGGCTCTTGGCAGTAGCGACTGAGGCCGTGGCCCATAATTGTTTCAACATCTTCATGTAATAAGCCATGCTGCAATAACGTTTGCACCAAATAAGGCACACCACCTGCTGCATGGAAGACATTAATGTCTGCCTCACCATTAGGGTAGATACGCGTCAAACTAGGCACCACTGTAGATAACTTAGCAAAGTCATCCCAGTTGATAATAATGCCTGCCGCCCGTGCGATGGCGATCAAGTGGATGGTGTGATTAGTAGAGCCGCCCGTGGTAAGTAAAGCCACAATGGCGTTCACAATGGTTTTTTCTGACACTATTTGAGCTAAATTTTGTTGTGCTGATGGGTGAGTAAGCTTTACCGCTTGCTCCGCTGCTGCGGTTGTAAGAGTGTCTCGCATGGTTCCGCCTGGTGACACAAATGACGAGCCCGGCAAGTGCAAACCCATAATTTCCATCAGCAACTGGTTGCTGTTAGCCGTGCCGTAAAAAGTGCATGTGCCAGCACTATGGTATGAGGCCGACTCACATGCTAATAGTTCATCACGTCCCACTTTTCCTTCGGCATATAACTGACGGATGCGCGCTTTTTCTGCGTTGGGCAAGCCTGATGGCATTGGGCCTGCAGGCACAAATACCACCGGCAAATGGCCAAAGCTCAATGCGCCGATTAATAGGCCTGGAACAATCTTGTCACACACCCCTAAACACAGTACAGCATCAAACATATTATGCGACAAGGCCACTGCTGTGGACATGGAGATTACATCACGGCTGAACAGGCTCAATTCCATACCTGGTTGACCCTGAGTCACGCCATCACACATGGCCGGCACACCGCCAGCAAACTGTGCAACGCTGCCCATATCCCTAACCGCCTTCTTAATGAGTTGCGGATAGTGTTCAAACGGCTGATGGGCTGAAAGCATGTCGTTATAAGACGATATAATGGCCACATCCGCACTGTCCATCATAGTTAATCGATCTTTATCATCCTGAGAACACGCCGCAAACCCGTGGGCCAAATTACCACAAGACAAGGTTGAGCGGCTCACCCTGCCACCTTTGGCAGCATCCATATTAGCCAGGTAGTCTCCCCTAGCTTTCTTACTGCGTTCAATAATGTCTTGAGTGACCTGACTGACAACCTGCTTCATAACAACACCTTTTTACATGCATTTCAGTAATATTAACAAATAAATGCTAATTTTAAAACCTATTACAGCGAAAAATATTTGATATACCATAAATATGTATGTAATATTACTAACATAATTGATTTTATAGGAAAACCACAATGACTATTCGCATCGCCATAAATGGCTTCGGCCGCATCGGGCGTAACATTGTTCGCGCTTTATACCAACACCAGCAATCGAACCCTTACTCGGTGTTAGAAATTGTAGCCATTAATGACCTAGGCCCAGCCAAAACCAACGCCCACTTGCTTGAATTTGACAGTGTGCATGGCCGCTTTAACGGCACTGTGGCTCATGATGACAAGCATCTTTTTATTAATGGCGATAGCATCAAACTTTTCCAACAGCGCGATCCAAGTCAACTACCTTGGGGCGAGCTGAAAATTGATTTAGTACTTGAGTGCACTGGCCTATTCACCCAACGTGAACAATCTCAAGCACATATCGATGCTGGCGCAGGCAAGGTGATTGTTTCAGCACCTGGCACAAATTTAGACGCCACTATTGTATATGGCGTGAACCATGAAACACTGACAGGCAATGAACGTATTATTTCAAACGCGTCTTGCACTACTAATTGCTTGGCCCCCATGGCCAAAATACTTAATGACGCATTTGGCATTGAACAGGGGCAAATGACAACCATTCACGCCTATACCAGTGACCAGTTACTCACTGACGGGATGCATTCGGACCTTTATCGTGCTCGCTCTGCCACTCAGTCAATGATTCCAACTAAAACCGGTGCTGCAGCTGCGGTTGGCTTGGTATTGCCAGAGCTAGCTGGGCGCTTAAATGGCATGGCCATGCGAGTTCCCACAATCAACGTTTCCGTGGTTGATCTAACCTTTATTAGTAATATTGAAACTGATGCGCTGGCCGTTAACAAAGCGATACTCAACGCTATTACTAATAATCCAGATATGGGGCATATTATGGAATATGTCGACAAGCCACTCGTATCTGTAGACTTCAATCACAGTTCTAAATCTTCCTGCTTTGACAGCAACCAAACCTGCGTACAAGGCAAGTTAGTTAAAGTTATGTCATGGTATGATAATGAATGGGGATTTTGTAATCGAATGCTCGACACTAGCCTAGCTCTAATGAACCATTAACCCAACACCTGAATCACAGCGCTACTGTTATATTATCAAGGATAAGATTGACTCATTATGAACTTACGACGCACGAAGATTGTTGCAACCCTAGGCCCAGCCACAAGCAGCTCTGAAGCACTCGAACGAATCATCGCCGCAGGTGCCGACGTTGTACGCCTTAACTTCTCACACGGCAGTGCTGAAGACCACAAACAACGTGCAGAAACGGTGCTTAAAGCTGCATCAAGGGTAGGCCGCCACGTAGCCATACTGGCAGACTTACAAGGCCCTAAAGTACGTATTTCCCGCTTTATTAACAATAAAGTGCAACTCAAAAATGGCCAAAATTTTATACTTGACCCCAGCATGGGCCTGGAATCTGGCACAGATGAAGCCGTTGGATTAGATTTTCCGGAACTAGGCAAAGACCTACATAAAGACGATATCTTGTTACTAGATGATGGCCGCATAGTACTTAAAGTTGTTCGCGTAGAGCAAAACAAAGTACACACTACAGTAGAAGTAGGCGGCCCTCTGTCTAACAACAAGGGAATCAATCTTCAGGGTGGCGGCTTGTCAGCACCCGCACTAACAGACAAAGACCGTGCAGATCTTATCACTGCTGCAGAAATTGGCGCCGATTACATTGCTATTTCGTTTGTTCGAAATGCTGGAGACATGAACGAAGCACGCGCTTTGCTAGGGCAAGCCAACAGCAATGCTGGCCTGATTGCCAAAATTGAACGTGCAGAGGCCATTGAGACAGACACACTTAAAGGCATCATTGAAGCCTCCGAAGGCATCATGGTGGCCCGCGGAGATTTGGCTGTGGAAATTGGCGATGCCAGGTTAGTTGGTGTGCAAAAAGACATCATCATGCACACACGCAAACTAAACCGTATTGTTATCACTGCAACGCAAATGATGGAGTCAATGATCACCAGCCCCATGCCAACTCGAGCTGAAGTGTCTGATGTGGCGAATGCGGTGATGGATGGCACAGATGCAGTCATGTTGTCGGCAGAAACCGCGGTAGGCGATTACCCTGCTCAAACAGTAGAAGCCATGGCTCGAGTTTGCTTAGGTGCAGAACAACACCGAAATGCCCATAAGTCTTCTCATAGAGTCGATATTGCAGTACACAGCATTGATGAAAGCGTGGCCTTAAGCGCTATGTATGCGGCCAACCACTTGGACGGCGTTAAGGCTATTATTTGCATGACTCAAACAGGGCAAACGCCTCTCCTGATGTCCCGTATCAGTTCAGGCATACCTATTTTTGCCTTTACACCTCAATCAGCTACCCAACGCAGAGTATGCCTATATCGGGGAGTAATCACTCACCCATTTGATTCAAATGTGATTGACAATGACAAGGTGAACCACGTGGCTGTGGAGCAACTTAAGGAGCTAGGCGTAGTGCAAGATGGCGACATCGTGCTGATTACCAAAGGTGATTACGTGAAAGCCCACGGCGGTACTAATACGTTAAAAGTAGTACGCGTGGGTAATCACATTCAGTAGGTAAGCGTGCATTCTATTTACTGGCTCAAACGAAAAGCTACAAACAGCGGCCTCCCCTCACGGACAATGCGCAGCGAAATAGGACGCTGCGTAGGCAAGGCTGTTGCCAACTCAACAAACTGCTGGACACTAGCGATCCGTTGATTTGCCATACTAGTAATGACATCTCCAACCTGCAAGCCCAACTCCTGAGCCACACCGGCATCCACCTCCATAATCTCTATGCCATTACGGATACGCCATTCCTGCGCCTTTTCTGGGGCCAAGGCTGCCACGCGCAAACCAATTCGCTCAACATACTGACCTTGCTCGGCAGGGTTTAGCATACCCGCTAAGCTTTTAGGAAGATGACCAATCAGCACATCGACTTCTATACTTTCACCACCCCTTACTACTTCGATAACCACAGACTGCTCTGGTGCTATGGCCCCTATAAAATGCGCTACTTGGGCAGACACAACAATTTCGTGGCCATTCACCTGGGTGATAACATCTCCTGGCTGAAGACCCGCTGCTAGGGCTGGACTATTGTCTAACACTTGAGAGATTAACGCGCCCGCCGCTTTATCTAGACCAAAAGATTCCGCTAGGTCTTGGCTTACTTCTTGAATTTGAACGCCCAACCAACCTCGTGCCACCTCACCGGTTTCTCTTAACTGAGCTACGACGGAGATGGCCGTATTACTAGGGATAGCAAAACTAAGGCCCATAAAACCGCCCGAGCGAGTATAGATCTGAGAATTGATACCCACCACTTCGCCGTCCAAATTAAACAACGGGCCACCTGAGTTACCAGGATTTATGGCCACATCTGTTTGGATAAAAGGCACGTAGGTTTCTGAACGCAGGCTGCGGCCCTTGGCGCTAACGATACCTGCGGTGACGGAGTAGTCAAACCCAAATGGAGAACCTATAGCAAGCACCCACTCCCCAACTTTAAGCTGGTCAGAGTCTGCCAGTGTAAGGTACGGCAAACCTTCTGCTTCAATTTTCAATAAAGCCAAGTCAGATCGTGGGTCGGAGCCAACCAACTCTGCTTCCACTTCACGGCGATCACTTAAAGCGACCATGATTTTATCGGCGTCTTTCACCACATGATGATTGGTGAGTATGTAGCCGTCCTCACTAATTAAAAACCCAGAACCAGAGGATAGCGCCCTAGGTGCTTGCCCCTTCTGTGGAGGTTTTTGTTGCGGGAACTGGCGTTCAAAGAAGTACTTAAATATATCGGGCAACTGCTCTTGCCCTGGCATTTCGAATTGGTTCCCTGCAGGCCTTTTCGTCGCAACACGGGAAGTACTGATATTAACAACAGCCGGAGAGGCCTTCTCAACTAGCAGGGTGAAATCTGGTAATTGCCCAGCCCGAGCAAGACTTGACCAAACCAAGGAGAGCAGCAACAGGGAGATAAATTTATAGTTCAAAGATACTAGCTTGATCATGACGCAGTTCCTCTAGAGTCAAAATGGATAACTACAGAGCATACGGTAGTTTTGAGGATTCAGAGTCAATACCAGCCACCCTTTACAAAGCTTTGCAGTTAACAGAGTCTTCTTTACAAGATTTGTCAGCAGAAAACTTATTCTGGCGTAAAGTGAAGTACTGATGCTTGGTCTATGTATTGCTGCCGCAAAATAATGGGCTGCCACTGGCTGGAGCTTAAAACGGAGTCACTTTGGCTATACCAACGCAACATCAACAAACCCATGCTCAAACCAAACAATGCGGCGACAACCGTGACTGGCTCAGAAAAAGCCCACCATTGGGCCAGCGAAGCAAATGCCAGCATAATCATTAGTGGCATAGCAAAGGTTAACAAACTGGCTTTGATAAAGGCTTGTTGATGGACGCCAAGTACCACTTCATCACCCACATTTAGGGCCATGTTTTTAGGTATCGGCAACTCAATACGCGAATGAGCGGTGTCTGCGCCTTGATTCAAGAGTCGTTGGCCGCAAGTGCACGAGTCACAAGTGGCACGACGTAAGGTCTCGAGCCAAACCGTGGTTTGATCAATAGCATGGACATGAGCAACCTGCTCAATCATAGAACTTTGTGCGTTGGACATAATAGAGCCCTGCGATCTTACGCGACGTTTATTGAGCTGCTAAGGATACCACAGAGCGAGCCACTTGCTCGCCTTGCGCCAAACTTAATTGGCCTACTAAGGTCACAAACATCTGTTCGCCATCATGAATCATGGACTGACCCAACACCAAATTTGAGCCTGCAAAAGCGT
>Ga0307994_1000304_pt1 | contig 35870 bp, 31 predicted proteins | sample EllFjometagen261_FD_203171 | JGI IMG/M metagenome (GOLD analysis project Ga0307994, IMG submission 203171) | Marine microbial communities from Ellis Fjord, Antarctic Ocean - #261 | ecosystem: Environmental > Aquatic > Marine > Unclassified | place: Southern Ocean | collected 2014-11-02
CAAAGCCATGTGCCACGGCGTCTAGGAAGCCTTCGGCGCGTTCGGCTTTGCGATACCGCTGCATCAGGCGGTGAAACTCGGGCCCGTGGTTCGGCTCGACCAGATGCGTTATCTCGTGAAGGATTACATAGTCCAGGACCCAGCCTGGCACGTTCACCAGCCGTGACGAGATGCGCACGACCCCATCGTTAAAGGAGCACGATCCCCACATGGTTTTCTGGTTCGTTACCCATTTGATCTCGCCGGGGATAGGCAGCTTGTAGGCACGGGCCAGGCTACGAGCCCGAGCCATCAAGTCGATATCGGCCTCGGCGATCGCATGTTTCTTCTCGATCCGGACAATCAGAGCGGCAACCGCCTCGGTCTCTTGCTTGCTGTTCATCCAGGCCGGTATTCGCACCTCGATAACGCCGTTGACGATTCTTGCTGAGCTCGACTTCTTGCGTCGTTGGCTACGAATGACCTTGACGGGCAAGCTCATGAATGTGTCACTTCGACGCGGCGAGTAACTCGCCGATCGTGTCCTGGTGGCGGTCGACGAAGGCTTGCTGCACCAGTCGCTCGACCTCGTCGAAGTCATCAGCTACCGGATCGGTGCACTCGATGTTCGCAACCGCTGCCGCCCGCTCGAACTGTTCTAGCTCACCGAGCAATACATCGACCTGGGGGTCAACGCTGAGGACCCCGTCGGTTTCGATAAGGGGAACCTGCCCGCCGGGATAGACCTCGTTCACCGTGTCGCGCATGCGAGAGATGACGTCGGTGCGAATTGCATCGGGCTCGGCGTAGCTGAATCCTCGATCCAGCATGCAGCTGCGCCATTGTGCTTGTGCGTCGAGCCAATCGGGGTGGGTGTCGCGTTCCTCGCCTAGTGATGCGAAGTTCGGGAGCGCTTCTAGGAAACGAAGCCAGTCGGCATAGGCGAGGTCGCTGGCCAGAGTGTTGCATCCGCCTTCCTGGCGTTGTCCGGGTTCTGCCTCGGGACCGTCGAGGGTGAAGAAGAAACGCTGGAACTCTTCGGATGACAGGGTTCTGGCATACTCAACGTTCGGGTCATACCCCGGCGACACACTGATGTCGAACTGGTTGACTTGGAACCGGTAGCCGGTGATGATGCCAAAACCATCGGCTTGTGCAGCCTCAAGATCCATGGGTTCAGGCAGATCGAGTGAATCGGCGAGTGGCGGTATCTGGAATTCGAACCCGGCGTCATTCATGCAGATCACGACCAACTCGGCGGCATCTCGTTCGGCCTCGAGCAGGTAGGCCTCGGTGTTGGTGGTGCCGAAGAGCTCAATCAGTACGGCATCGAAGGGCGCGACTTCCCCCGTCTGATCGTCTGGCGCGCAGGCCGTGGCCAGGACCAGACCCAAGATTAGGCATCCAAGCACCCGTGCGAAGCTCATCGGGCGAGAGAGTAGTAGCGCTCGACCCTGGTGCCATGGCACCAGGGTCCCTCAATATCTGATCGGGCTACAACCCTAGGCGCCGTGTTGTTCTGCCTAGATCTGCTCGAAGTAGCGGCTGCGTTCCCAGTCGGTGACAGCCCGGTCGTATGCGGCAGACTCCATAGCGAAGTGGTGTGCATAGTGGTCGACGACAGGGTCGCCGAGCAGGCGGCGGGCATCGGCGCTTGCGCGGAAGCGTTCGTTGGCTGCTCGCAGCGTTGTCTCGATCTCGGCTGCGTCGCTGGCGTAGGCGTCGCCGACAAGCTCGGTCGGCGGTTCGATCTTCTGATCGATGCCGTCGAGTCCGCTGGCGATCGCGGCAGCAAATGCTAGATAGGGATTGGCATCTGCGCCCGGTAGTCGGCATTCGATCCGTCGGCTCTGCCCCGACCCAACGATGCGGAATGACGTGGTGCGATTGTCGTGGGACCAGGCGATGCGGGTCGGCGCCCATGACTGGGTCTGGTATCGCTTGTAGGAGTTGATCGTCGGTGCATAGAACGGCATCAGGTCCGGTGTGTGGTGCATCCAGCCACCTAGGAACCAGCGAAAGATGTCGGGGTTGGCGGCGTCTTCGGCGAACACGTTGATGCCGTCTTGCCATAGGGACAGGTGCAGGTGGCAGCTGCTACCAGGCTGGTCGGCATGGGGCTTCGCCATGAACGACACGCTTACACCGAGCTGGTCTGCCAACTCCTTCATTCCCTGCTTCATCACGACATGGCGGTCAGCCATCGTCAGTGCTGGCGCGTAACGAACGTTCAGTTCGTGTTGCCCAATCGCTGCTTCGCCTTTGGAGTTCTCGACCGGTATCTCGGACGCGGACAAGGCTCGTCGCGCCGCACCGACGTAGTCCTCGACACGGGCTCCTTGAACCAAGTGGTAGTCCTCGACATACCAGCCTGCGGCATCGAGCTCGTGGAAGTTCTTGTCGTGCGCTTGACGGTACGAGTCTCGATACAGGAAAAACTCGAGCTCTGACGCTGCGGCTGACGTGTAGCCGGCTGCATCGAGCTTTGCGATCTGAGCCCGCAGGATCGACCGGGGTGCAACCGGCACGAGTTCGTGTGTTGTATTCGCTTCGACATCGCAGAGGACCAAAGCGGTGCGATCGGTCCAGCCAGCGCGGCGCAAGGTCGCGGTGTCTGGCACCAAGTGAAAATCGCCGTAGCCGCCGTCCCAGTTAGAAAACTCGTAACCCTCGACTGGCTCCATGTCCATGTCGACCGTCAGCAGATAGTCACAGGCATGGGTGCCGTCTGTCAGGCCCGATTCCAGGAAGAAGCCAGCGTCGAAACGTTTGCCGAGGAGCCGACCGTAATGGTCGGTGAAACCCACGACGACGGTGTCTATCTCGTCAGCCGCAACGCTGGCTTGTAGCTCATCGGGGGTCATGGGCAGGTCCGATCTATTGGTCGAATTCTTGCAACTGCTCGCTGAGTTGTCGGGCTGCTTCGGCAACCAGCAGACCGATGTCGTGACTGTGATCGGGATCAGGGAAGCGATAGGTCGGTCCATGGACGCGCAGCGCAGCAACCACGCCGTCGGGTCCGAGAACCGGAGCAGCTACCGAGTTGATGCCGTCTGCAAATTCTTCATAGACCCATACATAGCCAGCTGATCTGGCCTGGGTCAGCCGGTCGCGGAGTTCTTCGGCTGTGGTCAACGTGTGGGCAGTTACCTGTTCGAGTCCGCCGTCGATGTATGCCCGAATGTCGGACTCGTTCATGTGAGCGAGGATCGCAATTCCTGCGGAGAGAGCGTGGGCCAAGCCGCTTTCGCCGGTCCAGTCTCGGACCTGCACGTCCTGGCCTGACTCAACCATATCCATGAACTGAACCTGTCGGCCGTCGAGGATGTCGAGGCCACTTGCTTCCTCGGTTCGCTCACTGAGGTCGACGAGAAACGGCTGCGCGGCTGCGATAAGGCTGCGCCCTTGTGACGAGCCGCCGGCGATCTCTTCGATTGCAGGGCCCAAGCGATATTCGCCACCGGCTTCGTCCTGCTCGATCGCTCCTTCGGTTTCGAGGGCATTGAGTAGGCGGGCGACCGTCGATTTTGGCAGAGCGACTCGGTCGGCAAGATCGGTGACGCCGCTCGGTCCCACCGCCAGCGCGCGCAGGATCGCAAAAGCTCTTTCGATCGATTGCACGGCCACCACGTTCAAGCTAGACCAACACCGCCGGTGTTCCACATTGCGGAACGTTCGTTCTCGCCTTACGGCTATGCGACGGGCCGAAAATGGCGCCACCATTGTGGTTGTCGCGCTGGGCGTCTTGCTTGTGAGCCTGCCAATCAGTTGAAGTCAACATGGCACAGCGGACCGGGCGGAATTGAATCGATCCGGTTCTGGGTCCCGGACCCGACCGACTGGATTCTTCGTAGCTTTTAGACTTGTGTGAGGGGCTTGGCCAGTTTTACTTGGTCGATGCGGTCGGGGTTCGACAACGCCTGCATCGCATTCTCATAGTCGGGCAGTGACCAGACGGCGCCGTCGTCGTTGATCATGACGAAGCGGTCGAGACCTTCCAAGAAGGTGCGATCGTGACTCACGGCGATGACGGTGCCGACGAAGCTGTCGAGGGCCTGTTCGAGCGCCTCGGACGACTCGATGTCGAGGTTGTCGGTCGGCTCGTCGAGCAGCAAAACATTGTGGCCTTCGAGCTCCATACACAGGATCTCGAGCCGGGCCTTCTGGCCACCCGAGAGCGTCTCGAACTCTTGGCGCGCATGTGGGGCCAGGCCGTATCGACCCAGCGCCTTCATCGCTTTCACCTCTTCGGTGACTCGTTCGCGAACAATGTCGACGGCTTCTCGACCGAGAAAGTCTGGCCGGTCATTGATCTGACTGAACGTGCCGATCGACGTGCGAGGCCCGAGCCCGATCGTGCCTTCGTCTGCCTCGATCTCGCCAGCGAGCGCTCGCAGCAGGTGGGTCTTGCCCGTGCCATTCGGCCCGATCAAGCCAACTCGTTCGCCGAAGTGGACTTCGTCTGAGAACGGGAAGAACAGATCGCCAATCGAGACGTCGACCATGTTGACGACTCGGCGTGCTGAGTCGGCACCACGCAGAGCGACCGTGATCTGCTGGTCCGGGACCGGGGGAGGAGGCGGGCCCTTGGCCACGAACTTCTCCCACCGAGTCTCGGCAGCATTGGCCTTGGTGGCGTTCTTGAAGTTGGAGGCTGCGCGTGCCTTCATGATCTTCATGTGCTTGAAGAGGCGGCGTTCCTCTTGGTCCCAACGTTTGACGGCGTCGCCAAGCAGCGCCTGCCGCTTCTCTCGCGCGTCGGGGAATGTGGCATAGCTGCCACCATGGACCCAACAGCCGGAACCTTCGAGCACCACGATCTTGGTTGCAACTCGTTCGAGCAATGAGCGGTCGTGACTGACCATCAGGATCGTGCTTGGACAATTGATGATCTGCTGTTCGAGCCAGACCCGGGTCGGGATGTCGAGATAGTTGTCGGGCTCGTCGAGCAGCAACACATCGGCACCGGACGTGAGCAACAGGTCCAAGACCAGCCGTTTGCGCTCGCCGCCAGAGAGTTCGCCCACCTTGCGAGTGGCAAAGTCCTGGACTGGTGTCTTTACGCTGCGTTCAGCGGCTGCGGCCCATCGAGCCTCGAGTTCGTAGCCGCCGAGGTCGCCCCAGGTGGTGATGGCCTCGGCGAACTGCATGCCATCGTCGGTTCCATCGTTCATGGCCTTTTCGGCGGCGACCATGGCCTTGCCAGCTGCCCGTAGTGCCGGTTCGGCGACTTCGAGCAGCATCTCTCGCAGTCCAGCGCCGGGGTCGCCCATGCCGACGTCCTGGCTCATGGTCAGGAAGGTTCCGCCAATAGAGACTTCGCCACCGTCGGCGTCGATATCGCCAGACAGGATCCGCAAGACCGTGCTCTTACCTACACCGTTCGGGCCGACGATCGCGGCATGATCGCCGGGCGAAACCCCGAAGCTGACATCGAAGAACAACGGTTCTGCTGCTGGTGGTGCGTAGTCCAACTCGGATACAACGATTGCGCTCACCGGTCGACCTTATTGCCTGTCGGGCCCGAAGATGGGCGCGTAAAACGTTGTCATGAAGTCTTCGTTGACCTCACAGCACTTGGTCCGGCAGTTGGCCGACGAGAATCGGAGGCGAGTCGTGGCTGCGCTGGTGCTCAGCAACGCGGCCCGGGTGCCCGACGCGGCCTTCGCAGACGGCAGGTTCGAGCAATGGTTGACCAAGTGAACTAAACATCTCATCGTGCGCGACTATTTGGCACAGAACTTCGACATCGCCAATCGTCATAACGAATCCGAGTATTGGCGCTGCGGCGGCTCGTCTAACCCAGGCGCTTGACACATGTACCAAGTACATGTGTCATGTGGCTAGTCGAAGGTGGGGAAGCTGACGGTGGGGTCGCGGTCGAGTTGGTCGACCAGGGCGATTTCCCACGTTAAGTAGTCGCGCATGTGCTGCTCAACAGCTGCGTCGTCATCATGGTCGTAGGGCTTGTACCAGACGTCGTTTGCGTCGGTTGTGGCGCGATCGAAGCCAGGTTCCATGTCGTAGTCTGCGTGGCGCCAGCCCTTGTTGCCGGCGGCGAGTGCCACAACTTCGGCATCGGGCCACAGTGCTGCAGCCTCGGGAACTGCCAGCTTGGCCAGTTGCCCATCGGACGCTGTCAGCGCGAGATACTCGGTCTCGCCAATCATGTCGCGGGCCTGCTCTAGTCGACTGCGTACACCCCACCATGCGCCCGGGATGTGGCCACGCTTTCGGTATTTCAGGCTTGAGCCGATGTCGAGCACTGTGGTCGTGTCGGGGTGGCTCTTGAGCCGATCGGCAAGCTCGGCGACCTTGACGATTGGCACGGCGGGAACGCTCTGGCGAGTACCCGGACCGGTTCGAAGCTCATGGTTGGCAATGCCGCCTGCCAGCACAACCGCGTCGGGCCAGCCGAGCTGTTGCAGCCAGGATGCCGTCATGGTTGCTCGCACACCATTGTCGTCGACGAGCACCAGGCGGGCGTTGCGAGTCGAGACGTATTCGTCGGTGGCCTGCACCAGCTGGCCACCCGGCGCGCTCAGGCTGCCGTCGAGATGACCTTCGTTGAACTCTTCGGGAGTACGAACGTCAAGCAGATAGGTCGTGCGTTCACCATCGATCTGCCACGCAGTGAGTTCAGCGGCGCTTATCTCTCGGACACCGAAGCGGACGGCCACGGCTGCGGCCGCTGTCGTCGACCAGGCCTGCGACCCGTCTGACGGATCCGGGGCATGAGTCTCATGGTCACGAGCAACCTGATAACCAGCGAGCTCCCAACCCATCGTTCCGTTCTCGAGCGCGACAACCCGATTTTCCAAGCCAGCGTTTAGGAGCGACTGAGCACCAATAATACTGCGGGTGCGGCCGGCGCAATTGACGACAACCAGCGTGTTCGGGTGCGGTGCCATCTCCTTGACCCGGTGCACCAGCTCGGCTCCAGGGCAGTCAACGCCATGGGGAATGCTCATCCTGCGGAACTCCCCCATGGGGCGTGAATCGAGAATCACCATGTCGGCGTCGGCATCGATCAAGGCTTTGAGTTCAGCGGCCGGGATGCGAGGGGTGTCATAGGTGTGCTCGACGAATTCGCCGAATGCCTTCGATGGCACGTTGACACCGGCGTACAACTCGCCGCCGTTGGAGGCCCAGCCGTCGGTACCGCCCTGCAAGATATGGCAGTTGGAGTAGCCGAGTTCGGTTGCCTTGGCGGCTGCTCGCGCTGCTAGCTCGGGGCCTGTGCTGTCAGGTCCGCCATCACACCAAACAATGCGCGTCGATGCCCGGGGCACGAGACGTGGCATCGTCAGCTCGAGCGTGGACAGCGGGATACATGCTGCGTGGAACAGGTGCGAGTTGAAGTAGACCCCCTGCTCGCGTGCATCCAGGACTGCCAGCTCGTCGCCGTCCAGCAGCCACTCCTTTAGCGTCGCTGCCGAGACGGTGCGAACTGCGTTGCTCATCAGCAGGACTGCAGGTCGGTGCGACCTTCGCGGATGCCGCTGACGCTCTTGAAGATCTTCCAGGTGTCTTCGCTTGGGTTGTAGTACTCACGCTCGTCCAGCCGTTCAAGCGCCAGGCCGTAGCAGTGGAAGTTCAGGGCAGGCCCGTCGATATGAATCGAGTGCAAGTCATTGGGCAGCATGGCCACACCGGTGCCAGCCTGGACCATGTGGTCATCGACCTGGTTCACACCATCGGCGGTGCGCTCGAAGAAGCGATTGTGTTCTTGGCCGTCGAACCCAACAACGACTGCCCAGGTGGTGTGATTGTGCACAGGTGTTTCAACCTGCCCGCGGCTTGACTGGGCATAGAGGGCGAACCGGTCATCGCCGTCTTGGGCGAGTCGGTACATGAAGCTACTTTGCTCGTCGTCGCTGCCAGGCGCTGGGAAATCCTGGAGCGGAAAGAGCTCTCGATTCGAGCTCAGGTCGACGAGCCGATCACGAATCGCCTGGACTCCTTCACGTGTCACGCCGAGATCGGCTTCGATCTTACGGATGTCATCCATTGCTGTGGTGACAGCATCAGTGCGAGCTTGCATTGGCTTCTCCCTGGTCAAGGTCTTTATGCAGCTTCCCACGTCGCAGCTGCGCGAGTTCAGTCAGGCGCCAGCGTGGCTCACTCGGGACGACGCGCTTGTGGTGGCTGCGCTCGCGCAGCTGTCGGCTCGGGTCCGTAGTGCTGTCTGCATCGATGCGAAACCGAGCTTGAACAGGTTGGTGAGCTGTGCATCGGTGAGCATCTGGTTCGCCGTCGAGTAGTTCGGAAATGTGCGATCGCCCGCCGCATAACGTTGGACAGCCAGAGGAGTGGTTCGCGAAACAGCGGCCTTGACGTACAGGAGTTCGCCGGTGGTCCCGTCGAGATAGCGGATCGTGCCGCGTACGAAGTTCCTTGGCACCAAGCCGTCTTCGTCAGCAACGAGAGCTTCCCATTCGGTCTCGTCGATGTCGATCTTGGCTTCGCACTCGAGGAAGGCGAGAGCAATCGCGTTCTTAAGGGCTTTGTACGTGCCTGGTAAATCACCCGACGTGTCGATGGCAATGATCAGGTCGCAGCGTTTACGGATCAGTTCGACGAGCCCAAGATTCTCCCAATGCCCGCCATCGGTGGCGTACACGTTCGGGTCAGTGTTGCCATAGACACCGAAGATCTCCTTGAACATATTGATCACACGCGGTGCGGCCATGCGCTCGAGCGGCGCACTCGCCGGGTTCGGAACCCATACCCCAAGGCGCGCATTGAACGCTGCCAAGAGAGCGTTGGTCGTCTTCAAGTTGAGGCGACCCATCGATGGTGCCACGGCTGCACCCGAGATCGCGGCAGCGCCGATAAGGCTGGCCAAACGATCGCCTTGTTTACCCTGCGGAAGGCGCTTCTTGAACTCGATGTGTGAGAGTGACTTGACGGCGGTCTCGGTTCCCGTGGCGTCGTCGTCGGCCCGCCAACTATGCACGGTCACCTGCGACGGTTCGAACGTCATGGAGAGAGCGGCAACGCCTGTTTCAGTCTCTTCCTGGCGAGATGCAGCACAGCAAACAATCGGCTCGGGCCCGGGCGCTCCGATATAGGCCGATAGTGGTGGTGCCTGATCTTCGTTGAGCACCGATGGATGAAAGTTCTCGTCGAGCTTGGTTACAAAGGTTCCCGCAAGTCGCTTGCGGTAGAAATCGCTCAGCGACCATTTGTCGGGATTGGCGAACACGAATGCCGTTGTGACAGCGCCGCTCACGATGATGTATGTGCTCAGTCGTCCTAGCCAGCCACCTTGCAGCGATGCTTCCTCGACCACGCGGAGCACGAACAACCCAAGGCCGACGGCGAGGAATACGCCACCCAGATACTTCGCTTGGCGCTGGAGGTAGCGCTTACCGACTTGCCAGACAGCTGTGAGAGCAGTCGCGTACATTCCCGTTACTTGCAGCTGTTCGGTGGCGTCATCGGGAAAGATGTTGATGTTTGCTGTCATCCACGGCAACGCAATGAGCACGAACGCACTGCCGGTAGCCAGCACGGCGAAGCCTGCCGTTAGGCCATCGAGCGTCGAACGAACGCTGCCGCGTTTGGTCCCCAGTCGAATCAACCACGGGACAGCTGCTGCTATCGACCAGCCAAGGGGAGGTATCCACTGCTGGGCTCCAAACACGAACTGGAGTTTGTGGCCGGTTTGGCCGCTGCTCGTCGCGAAGTCCACGATGTCGACACCACCGATCGCCCAACTGCGGATCAACAATCCGAACGGCCAGGTGAACATGTAGATGAAGCCAAGAAGCAACGCCATGTGAAAGGCCGTCTGGAGCAGATAACGGATCGCTGCCAACGGGAGTCCGCCTCGCCCCGTCGCCAGGAAGCTGCGGTGACGACGAACGTGTTCCAACAGATTCGTTGGTTCACCACGTTCGCCAGGCTTGGTGCTTAGATCGAATGGGTCGCCGATGAGAGGCGGCATGTCGGCGAACCGCTTATTGTCGGTTCCAGCGGCGATGCGCCATGCCGATGCGGCATAACCACCGCCGCTCACACTCGACAAGTAGTTGGCTGATCCGAGCATGCTGTCGGCCAGGCGGCTCGGGCGGACGGTCGTGTCACCAGGAGCCGCTGGCCATTGCTCAAGTGCTGACAAGGCGCCCAGCGAGAAGCTCGCAGCTCGGATGCCGCCACCAGAACAGCACACGCCTGTGCCGCTCGATCGGGGGGCAACGACGGTCGAGACAAACGGGTCGTCGGGTCGCAGGCCGCGTTGCAGCGCGGCGGTGGCAGCAGCGACGATCATGGCAACCACAAGGAGCACGGTGAAACCAGCAAGGACCCACTTGGCCCAGGCCAACGTCACGATTACGGGCCCAAAGCTGTTTCGGAGTGCGATTGTCTGACCGCTGCCGGTCAGCGCTACGAGTGTGATGATCTTCTCGGTGATGGCGATCATTGCGCCAGCCAGTGGGATGGCGGCGATGAACTTCAGAACGATCGGCTTGATCGCCGGTCCAACATGCCAGCAGCGACGCCAGAAGACATGAAAGAGTGCCGCTCCAGTCAGCCCCCAGATGGCGGCGAACACCATGCCCCGCCATTGCGCCTGCTGTGCGGCGTCGAAGGCCAGCGTGGTTCCTGGGTCCGCGGCGTATTCCGCGATTCGCTCGACAAGACGGTCCTTGGTGGTCGCGAACTGCACCGTGAAGTACTCGTCTCGCAAACCGTGGAGCAGAGCGAATCCCGTCACCATGATCGCCGCACCCGCCAGTAGCGATGCGATCGTGGCAATGAGCGCGGACCATCGCTCGGTGCGTTCGAAAGCTGCCCGCGCTGGTTTGAGTACCACGTCGAGAATCTTTGAGATGCCTGTTAGCTGGTCCGCCGCCATATAAGCCCGCCTTGGTGTCGTGTATTTATGGAAGCTTGAGAATCGTCACTGCACCGGTATCACCGCTGACCTCGATCAGGGCTCCGTCGGGGATTCGTTTGGTGGCGTCGGTGGCAGATACCACGCACGGAATGCCGAGTTCACGACTCACGATGATGGCGTGGCTCAGCGGTGCACCTACGTCCACGACGACACCTGCGGCTGGCACAAAGAGTGGCGTCCATGACGGATCGGTGATGGGTGCGATCAGGATGTCGCCTGGCTCAAGGGCCGTTGGGTCAAAGGAATCAAGAACAACTCGAGCGATGCCGCGAGCGGTGCCTGTGCAGCCCGGTACGCCCTGTAGAACTTCGCCGACGGTCATGTCGACAGTCTCGACGGCGTCTCGGCGCTTCATGTCGGCGATCGATCCAGGGTCGTTAACAAACAGGAATGGCTCTTGCAGCGCAGAGACCTCGGCCATGTGCTCTTCGCGTCGCACCAAGATGTCGTGGAAGCCGGCTGGGTCGTCGAGGAATGCGTACTGCTCGGGTTTGGTCAACATGCCGTACGAACGGACTTCGGGGAAGGTGCCTGCAGCCACGCAACGGCGTCCCCATTCAGACAGGGCAACACGTGCCTCGTGCACCAACTTGATGCAGTTGGTCTTGGTGCGTTCACGGCCGGGCATGAACACCGTGGCTGAACTGAGTGCGGCCATGAACTGACCATGGGTCTCGGGGTCAGCTTCGACCATTGCTGCGATTTCGGCGCCCAGCGATTCACGTTCTTGGGCTCGTTCGGCATTGCGCAGTTGTGGCGCTGCGTCGTCGGCTGAGAGTCGCATGCGGTCGATAGCGGCCAGCGCCAGATCGGGAGCGGTTTCCCATGTCGGTGAGCGGACTTCCCACTCGTTGGGGCCCCGAGCGCCATAGCTAAGCAGGAATGTGGCGAACGCCGCGTTGAAGGTGGCAGCGTCAGCGTGATCACTGGCCGCAAGTTTGTCGGCCAAGCCGGTGCTGCCCTGATCGAACATGGCATTGAGCGATTCGGAGCGGGCAACGATGCGTCCGAGCTTCCACATCTCCATCGACGGCGCAGCAGACTCGACATCGCCGAGGCCAGCAAGCAGTTTCAGGATGGCTTCGGGCTTGCCGACGGCGGTGCACACCGCAGTGATGATGCCGATAGGCAGCGTTGCCAGGAAGCTGATGAAGATGTGTTCGGTGAATAGGTGGGCAAATTGTTCTTCGAACTGACCCCAGACCCAATCGATGATCTCGCGGTCACCCATGGCGGCGAAGTCAGGGCGGTTTGCTCGCAACTCGTTCATGCGGGCTTCGTCGGCGAGTACGTCGGGAAGGTTTGGTGTCGTCAACACCCAGCCAAATGTTTCACCGATCTTGGCGGTGAGATCAGGACGGTCCACCGCCAGTTCGGGGTTGAAATCGGGGACACCGGGTGCGTCACCGAAGAAGGCGTCGTCGATGTCCTTGTAGGTCATGCCAGGAGCGCGGTGGCCGAGCATGCGCAGAGCAGAGGCGTTCAGGTAGGCGTAGCCGTTGCTGACGCCGAGGAAGACGGCTCGGTCAGCCGGAAGTTCGTCGGGGGTCATCACACCGATGCGGTAATAGGCCTCACGGAAGCCGATCTCGCTCCCGCCGATTGTGCCGTCGGTCTCGAACCAGCTGAACGACAACGGCGCTACCGGATCAGGAAAAACCTCGCCTACATTCGCACGTGTATAGAAGTTGAACTTCTCGTGCGGCGTCGTCGAAACAATCCACGGTTCGGTCATTGATGCCCCCATCTATGGTGCGCCAGTTCCCTCCGGCGCATCGTCGACCACGTTACAACATCGGTGCATCGCGTAACCTGGCTGAATGTCTTCGCAGAGCACCGGCCCATTAGCCGGCATCCGAGTTATCGATCTTTGCACCGTGATTATGGCGCCGATGGCGGCCCGTATTCTTGGTGACCTCGGCGCCGACGTGATCAAGGTCGAGGGCGCCGACTCAGACTTCATGCGTGACTTCGTACCCAAGCGCAATACGGGTATGGGCGGCATCACGATGAACCTGCACCGCAACAAGCGCGGCATGATGCTTGACCTCAAGTCGGAAGTTGGACATCGTGCCATGCTCGACCTGGTCGCGACCAGCGATGTGTTCATGTCAAACATGCGACCGGCCGCACTCGCTCGGCTGAATCTTGCGCCCGATGATCTGTTGGCCGTGCAACCCGAGTTGGTCTACTGCGGGGCCGTGGGCTTCGGCGCCGACGGGCCCTACGCCGGGCGAGCGGCGTATGACGACGTGATCCAATCGGTGTCGGGCATGGCCACGATGCGTAGCTGGTCAGGTGATGCTCCAACGCTGGTGTCGTCGACGATCGCCGACAAAATCGCAGCGCTACACATCACGTACGCGGTGCTCGCGGGGCTCGTCCGAAAGGGAGCCACAGGCAAGGGCGACGTGATCGAGGTGCCCATGGCCGAGGCCTTGGCTTCGTTCAATCTGGTCGAGCATCTGAACGGCCATACCTTCGAACCAAAGCTTGAGCCATTCAGTTATCAGCGGCTGCAGACCGAACACCGTCGCCCGCAACGCTCGGAAGATGGTTGGGTTCACCTGCTGCCCTACAGCACCAAGAACTACTTCGACATCTTCGTTGAATGTGGTCGACCCGAACTTGTGGACGACGAGCGATTCGCAACGGTGAATAGCCGGGTTGCGAATATCAATGCACTGTATGAATTGGTGCACGAGTTTGCTGGCAGCAAGACGACCGCTGGCTGGATGGAGTTCGCCGAGACCCACTCGATTCCGTGTATGCCGGTGAACGAACTTAGCGAGCTCGAAGACGATCCTCATTTCGCCGCCGTCGGCTTGTTCGAACCTGCTGAACATCCGACCGAAGGCAGCTACCGCGTCGTCAAGGACCCGATCAACTTCGCATCGGATGACTCACCAACGCTGCGCCGCCACGCACCTCACGTGGGCGAACACACCACCGAGGTGCTGACCGAACTCGGCTGGTCCGCCGCCGAGATCGCCACCCTCGATACGTAACGACGAGAGACACGTACTCGCTCGATCCATGTCTCTAGTCGAAGGGCTCCGGTGGGAGCTGCACGTTGGGCAGCAGGACGGCTTCGGGCCATTTGCCGGGTTCTTCGTTGGGAGAGTCAGTGACTCGGAATAATTGACCCGTTCCGTAGAAGCCAATCTCGTCAGTCGGTGGTAACTCGCCGAACACGGCGATGTAGGTACCAGGGTCGAGATCCGGCAGGTCGACGAAGAAGCTCCCCCAGCCCTCGGCCCAACCGCTCGTGGCAAAGAACTCTTCGATGAGGGGTGCTGGTGGATCGGCCAAGAACGCGTCAGGGTCGATGTCGTCGGGCACGGCCCAGATCCGATAGAGCCCGGCTGCTTCGAACGGGCGGCCGAAACCAGCGACCACGATGTTGTTGTCGACAGGAATGCCAGAACCGGTGAGATCCTGCTGGATAGGCCCGCGAAGGACGAACCTTTCTCCGAACGGTCCCGTCGAAGTCTGGTCTGCAGCGTCAACGGGGAACAGGTCGACGACGACTCGCGCAGGATCGTCAAAGAACCGCACGTTGGGCTCCATCTCGCTATGCATCAATTCGACCGCGAACTCGAAGCCAGGCGAAAGGGTCAGTAGACCGATGCCGCCTGGGTAGTCGATGCGATCAGGGTCTCGGAACGCCGACTCCATTTGCCAACCATTTGCAGAGATGCGAACGGACTCAGACCCGTGCTCGATCACGACGGGTGGCACGATGGCAGCGACACCGTCGGCTGCACCTTCGTTTGCATTGTCGCCAAAGGTGATCACAATGCGGGTGCATTTGTCGTTGGACTCGATGCGGATGTCATGGATGTGGTCGGCGCCGGAACTGGCGTCGCCAGCGAACCACGGCACAGACCCAAGCGGGGTGCTTGATGAACTGGCTACTGGTGAAGTCACTCGCATGCAGCCTCGGTCCTCGAGCAGGTCACAAGGCGCTCCAACAGCGACGCCACCAGCCGGGTACCAGCTGTAGTGAGCGTTGATGAGCAGCACAAGATCCACGGGCTGGGGAGGTTTCAGGGCTTTGGTAAAGGCGACTCGGTCACCATCTACAACAGCCCAACCGTTCGCAGGGCCAATGATCCCGGCCTGCGCAGTTGTTGCCCCCGGGACACGAAGTAACTCGCCGGGGGTGATGGAACTGAGATCGAGATGTGGGTTGGCGCTGATGAGCACGTCGACGGTCACGTTGTAGCGCTGGGCGATTGAACTCAGAAGGTCGCCATTGGCCACCGTGACGAAGAATGGTTCTTCGTCAATATCCAGCTGAGCCGGGGCACCGAATTGTTCACCGACGATGCAGGCCTGTTCAGCCACTCGCAAGTAACGAGCATTAACCCACTCGAAACCGCCTCCGGGGGCAAACAGCTCGTACCAGGCAGAACCGTTCGCTGTCAGAACACATCCCTGCGTTGGCTGGACCACGCTGCCGATCTTGATCACTCGGGCCACCGGTTGATTTACACCGGCGGAGGTGTGCGTGACCAGGCCGCCTTCCGGGTCATCCACGGGGATGTCCCACACAAAATGTGGTACTCGTGGCACGTTTGTCCCGCACTCGTTTGGAGCGGAGAAGTTTGGGTCGGGCAGGTCTTGCGTGGCGAGATAGTCGCTGCGGATCCATTCATTGGGTTCGCCAGGTGCGCCCTGGATTTCGAACCACTGAAACGTTCCCGTGCTTGTTGCCGCCGACGTGCATCCGCCGGCCAGTTCCACGGCGGTTCCGTCGAGAAGGATGCGCGTCACGCCGATCTCGGTGGATGCTTCGGGTTCAGCCTGGACCGGAACGCTGCCTCCCGGATCGACATTTACCACGTAGGCGTCTGGCCGATAACTATCGGCACACATGTTCACGCCGGTTTGATACGGAACCATCACGCCGGGGTCGTTGGGCATCGGAATCGACGGGGTGGGTATGGGCTGCCCAGACTCATCGATGGGGACAGGTGTGCCGCCAGCCGGGACTTGGCTATCGGGGGCCTCGTTGTCGGACGTATGTGCTGCGACATCGAGTTCGACTGCTTGGTCGCTACTTCGGGAGCCGATGAAGACGAAGCCGGCGATTGCAATGACAGCTGCGGCCATGGCAAACGGAACCCATTTCAGCGAGCGGGCCGATGTAGATGCGGCACCCTGGGCTAGGTGACGGCGTTCGATATCGGCGTGTTCGGCGGCGAAGATTGCACGCAGTCGGTTGCCGAGCGGGTCGTTGTCTGGCGTCTGATCAGCCATGAGATTCTCCGAGCGTGTCGGCCAGATTGGTGCGGGCTTTGTGAAGGTTCGAGGTTGCGGCGCTGACCGAGATCTCCATGATCTCGGCGATCTCGGCCACGGGCCGATCTTCGAGATAGTGCAGCGCGATTACGGCTCGCTGCTTGGGTGCAAGCTGGTCAACCGCGGCCCACACGGCCGGGTCGCCGCGCCTTGTTTCTGCTGCAGTAACTATCGTCGGACCGATTTTGAGAAACGCCTTCGCTTCGCTGACACTGCGTCGTTTACGCCCGATCGCCAGGTTGATAGCAACCCGCCGGACCCAAGCACCAGGCTTGTCCATAACCGACACCTTGGCCCATTGCCCGCTCGCTTTCGCGAGCGCTTCTTGGGCGATATCTTCGCCTGCAGATCGGTTGGCGGCAACGGTGCCAGCAACGACTGCCAGCGACGCAAACTCGCGGCGGTAGAAGACCTCGAACTCAGTTTGGGTGGACACGACCGTGCTGTCCATGTTGGTGCCCCTCACTGCCGCCGCCGTCCTCACACAAGACACACGCGCCAAGGCCATGTTATGTCAACTCGCCCGAAAGAAATCTCTACCGGGCGCGCAGAATGAGTCGCCCGGCGACGAATGCCTGCAGTGTTGAATCGTTCTCACATAGCGCCGACGGACTCGTTGCTCGTTCGCCATAGGCACCGAGCACCGCCGCTCGATGTGCGGACGTGTCGACGCCCTGCTGGATCTCGGCTGAGCGAAACTCCTGAAGGGTCGTGAACATGAGCGGTACCACGAGGAGATGTGTTTCAGAAACGATCACTGCGAGGTGTTACCGGGTTCGGATCCATTCCTAGGTGCAGCTTGTCGCCTGTGTATGGATTCGCGCGAGCGAACTCTTCGTTGAGCTCGACACCAAGACCCGGCCCCGTTGGCGGAATGACATGGCCGTCTTCGAACTGCATCGGGGTCACCAACAAGTCAGCGTGAATGCCCGACCAGTCGCGGATGCTCTCCAGTATTAAGAAGTTGGGGGAGCAGGTCGCGAGTTGCACGTTCGCGGCGCCCACGATTGGCCCGCAATATAGATGCGGGGCAAGCTGCGCTCCATTGGCTTCGGCCATGGCCCCGATCTTCTTGGCTTCGAGCAACCCGCCGACCCGGCCCAGATTCATCTGCAGAATCGACGCCGCTTTCACGTCGAGCAAGCGAGCAAACTCGGCTTTGGTGGTGAGTCGCTCGCCAGTAGCGATCGGGATCGTCGTTTGGGAAGCCACTTTGGCCATCTCGGCAGGATTGTCCGGTGGTACCGGCTCTTCGAACCACAATGGGTCGTACTGCTCGAGACGCCGGGCCAGCCGCAAGGCGCCCGACGCAGTGAACTGGCCATGGGTGCCAAACAGGATGTCGGCCTTCGTCCCAACGGCTTCGCGGACCGCTGCGACCATCCGCTCACACAGGTCTAGTCGTTCGAGTGTTGGTTGATGTCCGTCGAAGGCCGAGTACGGGCCGGCCGGGTCAAACTTCACCGCAGTGAAGCCGCGGCTGACCTCGAACGCTGCTCGTTCGGCCGCAGTGTCAGGGTCGCTGTAGATGTTGGCGGTGTCGTCTGGTTCGGGATAGAGGTAGGTGTATGAACGCAGAGTGTCGTGAACTCGCCCACCAAGCAGTTGGTAGGCAGGCTTATCGACTTCCTTGCCGATGATGTCCCAGCAGGCCATTTCGAGCGCACTGACACAACCCATTAGCGAAATGTCTGGCCGATGCGAGAAGCCCGACCCGAGACACCGATGCCAGAAGCGCTCGATCTCGAAGGGGTCGTTGCCGATCAGGTGCCGTTCGGCGATATCGCGGATCATGATGGGAACAACATCGGGCCCAAAGGTTGCGCCGTAATGCTCGCCGTAGCCGACGACACCGGTGTTGGTGACCAGCTTGACGAAGATGAAGTACTCGCCGCCGAACTCGCCAGGGCGGTTGCCAACAACGAATGTCTCGAGTTCTTCGATGTGCATCAGTCGGCTCCTGCCGTGTTCGTCTGTTCGAACACAATCACATTGCGAAGGGCTTGGCCGTTCTTGACCGAGTCGATGGCCTCATTGATGTCGTCGAGGGGGTACGTGCGGGTGATGAGTTCGTCGAGCAGCAGCTCGCCGTTTTGGTACTTAGAGATGAGTTCGGGAATGTCGATGGCAATGGTTGAGGTCCCCATCTTCGATCCCAGGATCGAATGGTTCAGGGCACCCTGCACCGCGTTCAGGCCGACACCGCCGGTGCCGATCACGACCACCGATGCCCCGGCTTCGATCTTGGCGGTATTGGTGGCGGCTCCCACGCCAGTAATCACGCCACATGCCAGCAAGGAAGCCGGCTCCATGGCCATTTCTGGATGGATGACGACGATCTGCGACTGATCAACCACCGCCCGGTCAGCGAACGCAGCAGTGCCCAGCCCATGAGCGACCGGGTTGCCGTCGGCGGCGGAAAGGGGCGTGGGATGGTTCGTCAACTCGCCAGTGCAGGCAACCGACACGCCGGCCTGACAGTTGCGACACGACCCGCAAGACTTGATCAAGGTGATGACGACATGATCGCCAACGCTGATCTCAGAAACACCGTCGCCGACTATTTCGACCACACCCGCAGCTTCGTGTCCCCACACTGCTGGTAGCCGTACGCCCCATGCGCCGTCGAAGAAGTGAATATCGCTGTGGCAGACGGCGGAGGCCAGAACCCTGACTTGCACCTGCCCAGATTTGGGGGCGGCCAGGTGAAGGTTCTCTATAGGCAGCGGTTCGCCGAATGCTCGGCACGCCGCCGCCCTGGTTGGTGTAGAAGTCACGGCCGAAACCGTAGTTCGCGACCGAACCGTGGGTGGCTCTACCGGTGAGACAGCGTCGGCGGACGCTGGCCGGTGCATGATCATGTGATCAAACCAACAACCAAGTGTTGCTTCAACCCCTTGAGTCCAGCCAATTCCGGTCCCGCAAATTCGTGGCGGCGTTGAAGGACCCCAAGGTGGTCGATTCTCGGTCGGTGCGCGAAACGTAGGCAGTACAAAGGGTGATGGCGTCAACGGCCAGCACAGCGGTCTCCAAAACCACAAGTCAGGGTTTGAATCCCTGTCGCCCATCTCGACTTCGCTCGGCAGATCTGAGGATCTGCCACCTGCGTACTACCTCCGGTACAACACGCAGCTTCTGTTGGCCACCTGCGTACTACCTCCGGTACAACACGCAGCTTCTGTTGGCCCGGTCGTCTATGGGTTAGGATTTTGGGTTTATAACTTGGGAACCTGAGCCGGATTCTCAGGTGCTACAGCTTGGCCTTGATCTGGGGTAGCAATGTGGCCAGGCGCTTACGGTTTGCACCCAGATCGCTCTTACCGACGCGTGATGCGCTACGGAAGTGGATCTTCTTTTCGTCGGCATCGACCAGGAACGACACGTCGTCTTTGAAGCGAAAGATCATCGAGACGAACACTGCGTCAATACGGTTCTCGGACCGGTTCGTGATTGTGGCGCGGTCCGACGACTCGACGACCTGAGCGATTGCATCGATGGCTGTGTCAGCGGGACCGTCGTAGTCCAGCGCCTCGATGTAGTGCTCAGTATCGGACGGATCTTCCTGCGAGCAAACACAGTTCGGCGAGGAAGGGCACGGATCAAGGCTCATGCTGCGACGCTACCGGCTACGACTCGGCTCTCTTCTTGGTGTGGTAGCTCAGACAGCAGAGCAGCTGGTTGAAGCCGAGCATGTCGAGAGTTCCAGTCGGTCTGGCACCGCTCGTTCTCCGCTCGGCGGTTGTGATGATCCGGTGACCTGGCAAACCTGCGTGTTGTACCGGAGGTTGTACGCATGTTTGGTTCAGTGGATGTCGACGGAGCCGGTGACGGTGCCATCGACCAAGGGCATCAACTCGATCGAGCCCCAGTCCTCGGGATCCCAGCTGACCTGCCGCACGGCGAGTTCGCGGGTGCTAGTAAGGCGACTCTGATCTTGCTCAGCGGCGACTCCCAGCGTTGGAGCGGCCGTTGGGTCATACGTCGGCCTTGGTGGGAGAGGAGCGGTCGATGCTTTGCCTAGTCGGCGAAGAGATGGGTGCAATCGTCAATGAGAAACATCCCGGGAACTGGCATCTCACCACTGGTGTGCTCGGTTGTCATCCCCCTGGGAGCGGTCGAACTGGACCCGTCGACGGTCCCTGCAATTAGTGAGCCATCCCGAAGGGAACAACGAAGCCCATCTCCCGGTAGCTCAGTGGGCGCAGCGCTGGCGTGCGGTGCCGGGCATGGCCCGGGGTCATTGGGTTAGTTCGAGTCCAACATTGGGTACACGGCACGGCCGCCAGTTTGAGGCTATGTTTTCGGCGGCTGACGGCAGGAGAGACATATGGACATTGAAACGCTGCGAGGTTTCGAACTCTTCGAAGGCATGAGCGACGACGAACTTGTACGCAATGTGGCGCTCTTCGAGCCGATCCGCCGTCTGGCTGGTGAACGAGTCACCAAGGAAGCTGACTTTGGTTACTCGCTGTTCCTCGTAGTGAGTGGCCGACTCAAGGTCGATGTCGGCGGCGATGAGATCGCCGAGATCGAAGCCGGTGACTGCTTCGGCGAAGTCTCCCTGGTGACTGGCAAGAAACGTAATGCGACGGTCACGGCGCTCGAGACCTGCGAACTCGCAAAGATCATGAATTGGGACTTTGAGACGCTGCTCGCAGAACACCCCATTCTGGCCGGCCGGATCAAGGCCATCGCCGACGCTCGGACCCACGAATAGCCGCCGTACTGGACGACCGTGATCACGACACGGGTGGCGCTCGTTGCCCGCTGATCGGGTCCGGCGGAACGTCGCAAACGTTGTCTGACGCTGCGCTAGCCCGGCGGCGGTAATCGACGTCTGAAAATATGTCTGAACGCGATGGTTTTGCGCGCTGCAAGAGCACCCAACTCTGGAAGGGCAAGCCGTGAGACGGCGACGGGAATCCGTTGCTGGCTGATCGAGCGCAAGCCTGACGGGTCCGCCCCGATCGGTCCGTAAGGCTAGCGAACATCCGACCAACCCATATTGAGCTGCACCGATTCGTTGGGTGCGTCACAATGGTGGCTGCACGCACGGACCGAAGATCACACGCAAGATCACACCTAAGGGAGGACAGCTATGTCTGTATTGTTATTGAACGCCTCCTATGAACCGCTGACCGTCGTCTCGTGGAAGCGAGCAATGACACTCGTTATTAGTGGCCGGGCTGAGATGGTTGAGCAGGCGGGAGACCGCGTTGTGCGATCGGCAGGTGGGGCAGAGTTTCCGCTACCGCACGTTGTTCGGCTCATGACGATGGTGACGTTCGCAGGTATGCGAGCCCATCGGTCGCCACGCTTTTCGAAGTCAGCGCTGAGTGCTCGTGATGACCGCCGGTGCCAAGTCGCTAAGTGCGGCGACCGCGGGTCGACGGTCGACCACCTTGTCCCACGTTCCCGCGGCGGAGAGACGTCTTGGGAGAATTGCGTGCTTATGTGCCCAATGCACAATTCTCGCAAGGGTGACAAGTTGCTCGGTGAACTGGGGTGGAACCTCAAACGACGCCCGAGCGCACCGGTAGGGTCCATCGTGCTCACACCAGCCCGCAGCTCCGCATGGAGCCGCTGGGTCGTGCCCGCCTGACTTGCTCAGCGAACGCTCGGCACAACGTCTGATCTGACCACGCAACACTTGGCGGTGGAAACGACTTTGGGGCGCGGATCGTCGACGAGAACGATTGCGTGCAGGGCACGGAATCGTTCGAGCAGCACATGCATGCCATGTTGTGGGCACAGGACTACGCACTCGAGAACCGCGCCCACAGGATTGACGCTGTCCTCGCTGTACTTGCCGAAGTTAGGCAGTCTCCTAGCGAGGTGACCGGCGGGCGTACCGCAGGGTCCGACGAAGGTCAAAGAGTCAGCAGCCCCTGGCGTACGGGAAACAGATCCGGTGCCGCCACAACTACGCATCGATTTTGAAGATGAAGCGCTCGTGGCCGGCCAGCCCGAAGGGGCGATCGCAAAGTCGATCTGGGATCTTGGGACCTATGACATGGTGAACTCCGATGAACGAAAACTCGTGTTCGACCTCATGGGCGAACGCCTGAACGGCCTCTACTCGTTGTTCTAAACTGGCGACACGCAGTGGACGATCCATCTCATCGAACACACCGGCCGCGACTGATTTCGCACTACGCGTTCGGCAGAACGCTGCTGCATGCGCCAAGATCAAGCATGGGGATTAACCGAAGCACTCGTGTCGTCGTGGCCATGATGGAGCACGAGACCAACACCTTTTCGCCGGTTCCGACACCGCTAGAACGTTTTGGACGAGGTGGATTCGGAGTGCCTGAAGGACAGGCGGTCTACGAGCGGTTCAAGGGTACCGGTACCGGGATTGGCGGCTTGCTCGATGTGGCTGACGTCGCTGGGTGGGACATCGTCACACCAATTGCGGGTAACGCTGCGCCGAGCGGCAAGGTGCAGACTGAGGCGTACAACTATATGAGCGACCAGATTTGTGCCGCTGTCGAGGCGGGCTGCGACGCGGTCATGCTCGATCTCCACGGCGCCATGGTCGCCGAAACAACAACCGACGGTGAAGGAACTTTGCTTGCCCGCATCCGTTCGATCGCGCCTGACATCCCAATCGCGATCAGCCTGGACCTGCACGCGAACATGACCGACGCAATCGTCGACAACTGCTCCGTCCTGGTTGGCTACAAGACCTATCCGCACCTGGATATGTACGAGGCCGGCGAGCACTCCGGCCGGCTGCTTGTGCGCATGATGGCCGGCGAGGTCGATCCCGTGATGGTGTGGGGTAGTCGCCCGATTCTGGCTCAGACCTTGCGGATGGGACACGAAGACGAACCCATGGGGCCATTGCTCGAGATGGCCAGGCTTCAGGAGTCCCGAGGCATGTTGGCATCGTCGGTCTTTGGCGGCTTCCCCCTTGCCGATATCTGGCATGCGGGGCTTTCCGTTGTGACGGTCGCTGACCGCGACCAGGCCGAGGCCGAAGAGGCCCGTGACGTATTGCTTGACGCAGCCTGGGCAGAGCGAGCCGAGTTTGTGTTCGAGAGCGAGCCTCTCTCCGAAACGATCGCCAAGGCGAAGGTGATGGAAGACGGACCAATCATCCTGCTCGACCATGCGGACAACGCAGCGTCGGGCGGAACTCAAGACACGGTCGCGGTGTTAGCTGAGGTCATTGAGCAGGGCCTCGAAGACGTGGCTGTGTTCGCAATTTGTGACCCTGCCGCCGTTCAACAAATGACTGATGCGGGGGTTGGGACCGACATCACGCTCGATCTTGGCGGCAAGACCGACATGCCAGCGATCGGGCGAGTCGGCGAACCGCTCACTGTTACCGGCCGGGTTCGCACGCTGAGCGACGGACAGTTTGTCGTCACGGTGCCTATGGGCCGGGGCACACAGATGGACATGGGTCCAACCGCAGTGCTTGAGGTGGGCTCGGTGCGAATCGTTGTGATCTCACGCAACGTCGAGCCCTGGGATCCTGGCTGTTTTCGTAGCGTCGGCATCGAGCCGACAGATATGCGCTATTTGATCCTGAAGTCACGCATTCACTATCGGGCGGGCTTTCATGACATCTCGACACGAGACATTCCGTGTAACGGTGTGGGTGTCACCAGCTCAGACAACAGCCTGTTCACGTTTGAGAACGTGCGACGCCCGATCTATCCGCTCGACGAGAACGTAACGGCGACGCCGGAATATGGACACAGTTCCTAGCAGGGTGCGAAAAACAGATACCGCACGTCTCAACGACTATGTATCACTACTCGTAGCGTTCCCCAAACCGCGATTCCTGAACAAGGAGTGACGGTCCCGGCAAGTCTGCGGTGGCGCGTCGTGCAAAGGCGGGGGCGTTATGGCCAGCGATGGGCTTTGCTGGGAAGATGCAAGCTGGCTGTTCTTAAGGCGCAGCAGCTCATTGCGCATTGTGGCGCCCGGGTTGAGGGGCCGCCGTGGTGACCTCACTAATCCTGACGCATTACGAGGCTAAGAAGAAGTGCTTGCGTTGTTTTGTGTGATCTGTAAGATCCGCGCATGCGGCTCGACATTGATTCGTTGCGAACCCTGCGAGCAATCGTCGAGTCCGGGAGCTTCACTGGTGCAGCAGCGCGCCTCCATCTGACCCAGTCGGCCGTCAGTTGGAAGATAAAGCGGCTCGAAGAGCGGCTCGGCCACGCCTTGCTCGTTCGCGACGGAAAAACGGTTGAACCGACTGAGATGGGCCATGAACTCTTGGCCCACGCCGAACGAATCTTGACGGCACACGACGACGCTGTCGCCAGCCTGAAGTTACGCGAACTGACCGGCACCGTTCGTCTGGGCTGTAACGATGAGCCGCAGATCGATCAGGTTGCAGACATCATTCGCGGCTTCCGCGCAGAGCACAGCCGCGTGGGCGTCCATACCCGTATCGGGTTGAGCAGCGTTGTAGGGGCATGGCTCCGAGCCGGCGAGTTGGACCTGGCCATCATCCAGGTAATGGCCGGGGACGTGAAAGACACCGACACGGTTCTGCGCCACGACCGGCTTGGGTGGTTTGCTTCGCCCAACCTTGCGCTGGAAGAAGACGGATCGGTTCCGCTGATCACATTTGGGCCTCGTGGGTTTTACCGTTCGATCACCGAACGGCTCCTGCGAGATGCTGGGTTCGAACACGTCGTTGTAGTCGAATGCGAAAGTACCTCGGGCGTCATTGCAGCTGTAGAAGCTGGTCTCGGCGTGGCTGTGCTTAACGAGAAGCACCCCGTTGCTGCACATGCGGCTGTCCGAGGCGAAGAGCTCGGCCTGCCTGACGATCTCCCCGAGGTGAAGTTGGTGGTGCGTCGTTCACAACGATCTCGCGACTCTGCAGTCCGCGCACTTCACGCCGCACTCGTCGACGGCTTTATGCCCGAGGTTGAAGCTGAGCCGGGCGCATGACCACAATCCACGTTTTGGCTACCACTCTGCAGGCTGTGGCTGGTGATCGGGACCTCGAGGTCTCTGATGGCTGACCTCCCAAGCGACGTCACCGACCTCGGCGATGTCGGCCAGCCACTCATTCAGCGCACGTCGGTTGCGGCCGCGACCTGGGCGCTATTTGTTGGCCTAGCCCTAGTCATGGTCGGCAACGGCCTTAACGGTTCCGTTGTTGGTGTGCGAAGCGACGCTGCAGGCTTCGATGCAGCGATCATCAGCGTCATCATGGCCGCGTACTTTGCCGGGTTCCTCGCTGGCACCGTGTACGCGGAGCGGGCGCTGAAGTCGGTCGGCCATATTCGCGTGTTCGCGGCACTTGCATCAGTCGCGTCCAGCGTGGTGTTGCTTCAGGCCGTCTCGGTGACAGCCCCAACCTGGATGATCACGAGGTTTTTCTTCGGTGCCTGCATGGCCGGTATCTATGTGGTGGTCGAGTCATGGTTGAACGATCTTGCAACCAATACCACCCGTGGACGCATCCTGTCGGTCTACATGATCGTGACAATGGGTGGCGTTGGCGCTGGTCAGCTGCTCTTGAATGTGAATGACTCGTCGGGCTTCACCTTGTTCATCATCATCTCGGTGCTCGTCTCGATATCACTGGTGCCGGTCACACTGTCGGCATCAAGCGCCCCACCACTCGTCACGCCCGAGTCGATGGGGTTGCGGATCCTGATCCAGCGGGTGCCCACCGGCGTGGTGTCCTCTTTCTTCTGCGGGGCGGGAGCTGGCGCGTTGCTCGGGATGGGAGCCGTTTACGGTTCCCGAGTCGACATGCAGCCTGGCCAGCTCTCGTTATTCCTGGTTGCGCCCATGATCGGTGCACTGCTCTTCCAGTGGCCGATTGGGTGGTTGTCTGACAAGCTGCCCCGCCGCGGCGTGCTGTTCGGCGTTGCCATCGCCGCAGCGTTAGCCCCATTGGTGGCGCTGGCAGTTCCCGCCCGTTCGTCCTTCGTTCTGGTCGCTATGGTCCTGCTAGGTGGGTCACTGTTCCCGTTCTACTCGTTGACTATCGCCCATGCGAACGACTGGCTCGAAGCCAAGGAAATCCTGAGCGCAAGTGGGACATTGGTCCGCATCAACGGCACAGGAGCGGTGACCGGCCCGCTGCTAACCGGTTCACTTATGTCGGCTTTCGGACCTCGGTTCTTCTTCTGGTCGATTAGTGCCATTTTCGGTGCTGCGGCCATATTCATCCTGGGTCGCATTCTCTCCAAGGATCCGTTGCCTCAGGAACGCCAACGTCGTTACGCCCCGATCCCAGCCCGAGCATTGTCAGGCGCAGCGAACCTGATCCCTCGGCGGCATCGCAACGAGGCAGGAATTCCGACGGGCAAGATTGTCAACGAGTAATGGGTCAGGGCTGGGCCTTTCGTCGTGTCGACGATCGGTGAGAGCCGGTTGGTGAAGCGTTGCCGGTTTGGGACCAGTGCCGCCTCAGCCGCGACAGCCAGTCAACGTCTGGGTCTTGCCCGGAGGCCAGGCGTACCAGGTCGGCGATGTCATCGCATTCGACAAGACCGGTCATCGACTGCTGCCGATGACCCCAAAGGTCATGCGGCATGGGGCGAAGTTCTCGACGCTGCGCTGGCGATCAATACACAAGACCATGTCCGTGAGTGGGCAGTGCAGATGGAGCTCTGGCTAGGTATGCGCATAGGCGGGCCCTGGCGCTGATCGGCCAAGCACACAGCATGTACTAGGTTGCGATCCGTGAAGATACGGATCGGTGTCGCAGCAGGCGCAGGCGCATCAGACGATGCATATGGATTTCTCCGATTGGTTGACGCGCTCGATGACCTGGGATATGACTCGGTTTGGGTTCCCGATGTCATAACGACCTCGATCTTTGACCCGATTTCTGCCCTTAGTGTTGCCGCCGGACGGCGCGACCGACTCAAGGTAGGCACTCACCTCATTGTTCCCGGACGTGATCCGGTACGGCTTGCGAAAGAGCTGGCAACACTTGACCAGCTGAGCGACGGCCGGCTGCTGCTGCTGTTCGTGCTCGGGCTCAAACAAGCACACGAACTCGACGCCCAATCTGTGGTCGCCTCAGAACGCTCTGCCATGCTTGAAGAGTCGCTGCACATCATGCGAACGCTGTGGTCAGGTGAGAAGCTCGAGCACCAAGGCCGGTTCTATTCCTACGACGGTATTGAGCTGGCAGTCCGGCCGAGGCAGGACCCACTCGAGATCTGGCTAGGTGGTCAGGTTCCGGCAGCGTTGCGACGATGCGGGCGTATGGGCGAAGGTTGGATGCCGGGTCTGTGTTCGCCTGAAGAAGCTGCGGTTATGCGCGAAGACGTGCTGGCCGAGGCAGCTGCTGCTGGCCGCGAAATCGACGATGAACACTTCGGCATGAACCTGTCCTGGGTTGACGGACCAATGAGCGACGAGCTTCTGGCCAGTATCGAAGCCCGTCGACCGGGCTTTGACCCAGCACACACTATCGGGTGCGGGGCCTCGGGCTTGGCCGAGCGAATGCATGCGTTCCTCGATGTTGGATTCTCGAAGTTCGTAATTCGACCGGCCGAACCGCCCACGGATTGGGCGGCAGCGGTCGAGTCTGTCTCTGAAGTCCTCACCCTGCAGAACTAAACATTCCTTCGGGGCCGCTACGAACGCCCCAGGCTTGTTCAGCGTTGTGAAAGGCACAGGACGTGTGCACCAACAACCCGTTTTTGTGTGTCAGGCGCGGTACGGAAGGGGGTTAACACCGGTGCCAAGTTGCGATTCATGGTCGTTGAGGTCACCATCGGGGACTCGTCGAACGCCCGTAAAGCGATCGGCCACCATGTTATGGAATCGGTGCAATGGTTCTTCGAACCGAGGCGAGAGCCTTCCTGGCGTAAAGCCACCCTTGGACAAGCCGCGTTGGCCTCGCTCGACGATGTCGATGTCTTCGGCATTGATATCGAGCCAAAAGGCCAGCGTTGCGGCGATGTCTTGCTCTGGCACATGGGCTGTGGTGGGTGGCAGTAGGAACGTGCACGTCTCGATTGTGCGGCCAGGGGCAATTGGTTGCAGCACCATTACGAAGACATGATTCGGCAGAACCGATAGCAGCACATTGGGGAAGATTGCCAGGAATCGGCCGCTTTGTGCGTCGGACTCGGACAGCCCGGTTGCGGGTGGCATAGCGGTCCAGTCGTCGCGATCGCCTGCCGACACCGGCGTGGTGGTCTGGCCGCAGTACAGGCCAGGACCTTGGAATCGATAGTGGTCATCAACCCGTGACACTTTGGAAAGCTCAGGATGGACCCAGCTCAGGTGGTAATACTCCTGGAAGTTTTCGCTTATGAGCTTCCAGTTGGCCGCGATCGCAACATCTTGAGTCTCAACCGAATGCCATTGTTCCAGCTGATAACCACCCGTTCGTTCCGGTAAATCGCCGACCCACTCGTCGAGCGGCATGGTGTCAGCATCGAGACAGGCGAAGACCAGCACTCCCCATTGGGCAACGCGAACTCGGTGCAGCGGAAAGTCGGCGGGGTCAAAATTGTCAATGCCGGCTTCGTCGAAACGAGGCGTGGCGACGAGAGTGCCATCGAGGTTGTAGCCCCAGCGGTGATACGGGCAACGAATGACCGCGCCGATATCGCAGTCGCTCTCGGCGAGTTCGGTGCCGCGATGGCGACAACTGTTCAGGAATCCGCGTAGCTCACCTTGGCTGTTGCGCGTCAGTACGATCGATTTCCCGCCGATTGAACGCACGAGCATGCGGCCTGTGTTGACCTGATCAGCGATGGCTACGGCCACCCAGCTCGTGCCAAAGACCTGTTGCTGCTCAAGATCGAAGAATGACTGATCGGTGTAACAGGCCGCGGGAAGCGATGATGCTTTTTCGAGCGGGAGGCGGGTTTCAGCCCAGGCCGACTCGGACACCCACCGGGACCCTGAGGTGTCACCCTTGTTCATAAGAGAGGTGCGACCCCTGGAACTCGTGAGGGTCGGCTGAATACGTCTTTGAGCATCGGGACGAACTCGCCAAGCGCCATATTGTCGTAGTTGGGGTCAAAGCAGTTCTGGTCGTATTCGGCGCAGAAGTTGGCGCAGGCATCGTAATGCGGGCTGTCGGTATAGCGATCTCGTGCATCTCGGTCGCCGCCAAGGTGATGGAAGTAGTAATACCCCTGGAAGATGCCGTGGTGCTTCACGATCCAGTGTGTCTCGTCATCGACATACGGTGCGAGCAGCGCGGCTGCAGCGTCGCTGTGGTTCTCGGGAGCGAAGGCGTCGGCGACATCGTGCAACAAGGCACCAACAATCAGGTCAACCCGCTCGCCATTACGAAACGCCCGTGTCGCGGACTGCAGGGAATGGTCGTAGCGGTCGACCTGATACCCAAGCGTCGGGCCCTTGAGCATGTCGAGCATGGTCGTTAGGTTGACGACGAGTGCGCTGCGGGCATGTTCTTCGAACTGCGGCGTGAGCATCTCGTAGTCGGCTTGGTCACCGTCTTGCATTGATGTCCATGAAACCGTGCGAGGATCGTTCATCGGGTGTCTCCAGACGTCGGTGCGACGAGCAAGGCGACGTCGTCGAAGTCGAAATAGGTGTCGTGTAGGTAGCGGTCGACGCGTGGTCCGTCGAAGGAGCGGCGGAGGCGCCCGACCCGGTGACCGTATAAGAACTGGACGGTGCCCGCTCTGATCCGTGGCGGTTGAGGTTCGTTAGCCAAAAGTCGCACCGCGCCTCCAAGGTCGTGATGCTCTCAAAGTACTCCTCGTCAGCCGGCAGCGGTATGACAAAAACGTCGGGTGCTATTTGGTGTCTTGCTGCACGTCGAAGATGGTGGTGTAGCCGCCTCGGGACCAGTCCGGAGCCGCTGGCATGGTGCGGCCACCGACGGTGAGAGAGCGTGTGGGCTCACCAGCGCCGATGAGCATTCCTGATGCTCTTCCGGTTGCACCGTTTGCACCGACTCCTAGCAGGGGATAGCTGTCGTGAGCTGAATACGTTTGTAGTAACAGCGGCCGTACCCGGCCCGAATCGTTCGGTGTTGAGCCATGCACACAGCCACAGTTGTGCACCGTGACCGAACCGGCGGGACCGGTCAAAAACTCAGCCGAGTCAAGGTCGATCTTTGGCAAGTCGTGATCGCGGATCGACCCGGTCCATGTTGTGTCATCGTCGGCGTACAAGTTGTACAGCTCTCCGGTATGGCTGCCGGGCACAATGCCCATTGGGCCCATCTCGTCGTCGACATCGTTTAGATAGACACCGATGGTCAGGGGAGTGAAGTCGGTGTGCGGCCAGTACTGGATGTCTTGATGCCATTCGACTGCTTCGCCGCCACCGGACCACTTGTAGTTGAGCTTCGAGTGGTGGTAGCGAGCCGGTGAACCAAGAAGATCGAGAGCGATCTGCGCCGCTGGTCCTTGCAACGTGAACTCGGCAAAGGTGGCGTGGTGCTCGACGGGACTGGTCAGGCGACGCAAGCGTGGGTCCTCAGCGGAGTGCGCCGGGTCGAGGTCGAGTTTCTTGGTGCTCGCCGTGAGTGTGCGACTCTCGACGACGAACTCATCGCTGGCGGCTTGCAGACGACTGAGCCACGCATCGCTGACGGCACCTTCTATGAGCACATAACCACGCTCGTGGTACGACTGGACTTGCTCGGGCGTGAGCACCTGAAGTTCGTTGGTGGTTGCCGTCATAGGCCAATCTTAGAACCGGGAACCTACGCATTGGGAAAACGGTGAACAGCCTCGTGCCCCTTGGCCACTGGTGGCGTGGGTTGGTGAGCGTCGGTCAGCAGCCGGGCCAGCCTTGGTCTCGACAACGATCTGGGGGCCGTCGCCACCAGTTTCAACACCCCTATGAGGAGCAGCAGAGGGTCTGAGTCATCGAGCCGTTCCAACACACTGCGGAAACCGAAAGCCACATTTCTTCTTCTGCAAATTTTCACCGCTCGGTCCAGGGCCGGCCGAGTGGGCTGCGTCGTTCGTTCAGCTTCGAGCTTCGAGCTTCGCTACGGTACGCAGCATGGGACGCAGCAAAGTCACCGACACGACCTACGACTACATCATCATTGGTGGCGGGTCAGCTGGGTGCGCGCTAGCCAACAGACTGAGCGCTGATCCATCGAATCAGGTGCTGGTACTAGAGGCCGGACGTAAGGACTGGAAGTGGGATGTTTTCATCCACATGCCAGCTGCCCTGACCTATCCCATCGGCAGTCGCTTCTATGACTGGAAGTACGAGAGTGAGCCCGAGCCGTTCATGAACGGGCGGCGGGTCTATCACGCCCGCGGCAAGGTTCTTGGCGGTAGCAGCAGCATCAACGGCATGATCTTCCAGCGGGGTAACCCGATGGACTACGACAAGTGGGCCGATGAGCCAGGCATGGAGCATTGGGGCTACGAAGACTGTCTGCCCTATTTCAAGCGCATGGAGAATCGGCTGGTTGGCGGCGACGAGTGGCGCGGTGGCGATGGGCCACTCAAGGTTGAGACCGGGCCGGCAACGAACCCATTGTTTGATGCATGGCTCAAGGCGGGGCCCGAAGCTGGCTTCCATCGCACAGACGATGTGAACGGGTTTCAGCAAGAGGGTTTTGCGATCTTCGACAAGAACGTGTTGCGTGGTCGTCGCCTGAGCGCAGCTCGGGCCTACCTGCACCCGGTGCTCGACCGGCCGAACCTGACACTGCTCACCTTGGCCCACGCGAACAAGGTCGTGTTCGAAGGAAGTCGAGCCGTTGGTGTCGAGTACCGCCGAGGGCGACGAACCCACACGGTGCGAGGCAACGAGATCATCAGCTGTGGTGGCGCCTTCAACTCGCCGCAACTTCTCCAATTGTCAGGTATCGGCGAAGCAGAGCACCTCAGTTCACTAGGTATTGATGTCGTGGCCGATTTGCCTGGTGTCGGCGAGAACCTGCAAGACCATCTTGAGGTGTACATCCAGTACGAATGCAAGGAACCTGTTTCCATGCAGCCCTACAACGCCACATGGCGCATGCCCTTTATTGGGCTTCAGTGGTTGTTTCGCCGAGGGCCGGCCGCCACCAACCATTTCGAGGCTGGCGCGTTTCTGCGCAGTAACGATGACGTTGAATACCCGAATCTGATGTTCCACTTCTTGCCCATCGCCATTCGTTACGACGGCTCCGAGGCAACCGAAGGCCACGGCTACCAGGTCCACGTTGGGCCGATGTACAGCGACGTGCGTGGCACAGTCAAGATCCACAGCACCAATCCCCGCAAGCACCCCGCAGTGCAGTTCAACTACCTGTCGACCGGGAACGATCGTAAAGAATGGATCGAGGCGGTTCGCACGGCCCGCCGGGTGCTGAACCAGCCAGCGTTCGAAAAGTACAACGGCGGCGAAGTGTCTCCGGGCCCTTTGGTCGAGACCGACGAAGAGATTCTCAAATGGGTCGCCACCGATGCCGAGACAGCGCTTCATCCTTCGTGCTCGGCTCGTATGGGAACCGATGCAATGGCCGTCGTCGACCCGTCGACGTTGCGAGTGCACGGCGTCGAGGGCCTGCGAGTCTGTGATGCGTCGGTCATGCCAAACGTGACCAACGGCAATATCTATGCGCCAGTCATGATGATCGCCGAGCGCTGCGCCGACATGATCTTGGGCAAGGATCAGCTTCCCGCCGATGACGTTGACGTCTACCGTGCCCCTAACGCTGGCCGTTTCGCCACCTGATGCAAGCAGCTTCGGGACTTGGCTTCGAACTGCGCAACGAAGTCGCCGGCCGGTGGGCAGAATTTTAAGTGGGCGGGTCGCTACTCGCCATGCGGTTGCGCAGCTGCCCTAAGACGGCTTAGCAATTGAAGGTGCTTCGACGCATCTGGTATTCCAGGTGCGACCACGCGAGGTCGACGTTTGCACCGATCAGCTCGAAGCGCTTGGTATCGATCTGATCGAACCGGTCACCGACCTCGAAGAATTTGGTCACCGAGTTCTCTTGCTTGCAGATCCCGAGAACAACGTCATCGATGTCTACGCCGATATCTAGGACGCTGGTTCCTCGCCCGGGAGCGCTGCCCAGACGCGCAGTAGCCAAAGGCGGAAAGGAGGTGTTCCTTTTTGCACGGCGAGGTGGATGGAGCGGTCGTGCTTAAAGACGGTCGTGCTTAAAGACTCAGCCGATGCATCCTGTCGAAGAGCGACGATTAGCAGGTGCCGGTTACGGACGCAGAGTCATCGGTGGCGCATTGGCGGACCGATCATGGGTGGAGAAGACGTTCGAGGTGATCGTGTGGTTTTCAGCGGTGTGGCGATTACCGAGCGCTGCAACGGGGCCGATACCGAGCGGCACGATCGGTTCACACTGTCGAGTTATTGTGCGCAATTATCGGGCGGAGCGCCTCTCGCTACCGGGCGATCAAACGGCCTCGGTCTCGACCTCAACGAAGACCTTGTCAACAATCACACCAAAGTGGGATGCTGATGATCTCTGCAGATCTCAACGTAACGCGAATCATCGTCACGGGGTCCGCCCGCGGGCTGGGCATGGCCACGGTTCGAAAGTTCGCCGAGATTGCCTCGGTCCCCACGGCCGATCTCGAAGGCGACCGGAGCGGCATAGTCCTCGCCGATGCGTGTCCACGGGGGATCTAACAGTCCCGGCGGCAATCGATACCGCCTGTGCTGCGAATTGGATGCGTTGGGCGGTTTCAGATTCGTCGGGGAAGGTGCGTGGCGGTGGCCGCAGCTGCGAATGCGAGTCCGGCGAGCAGTAGGTAGAAGGTCCAGAAGGGGGCGACGACGAGTGTGGCAGCGGCGATGGCAGGTGCGAGGAGCGAGGATGTCTCGCGCCATGTGGAGAACACCGTCGTCATCTCAACGCGTTGGCGGGGCCGTACGGTGCGCATGAAGGGGACGTTGTTGACGACGTCGATGACGCTGGCTCCCGCGGCGGCCCAGATCCACACGGCGATGCCGACGGGACGGGGATCGCCGATGGCTGCGAGGACGATCAGTGATGTGCCGAGTGAGCAGAACCCGGAGATGATGACGGAGCGGGCTCCGAAGTGCGCTGCTGCTCGATGGACGATAGGACTCAGCACCACCAGCAGCGTGGCGACCGCTGATAGGAGTGCTCCGGCCATCCAGGTCGGCAGGCCGGCTTCGACGACGTATAGGGGTGCGTAGATGAACAGCGATGCCCAGAACAGGCCGCGGCTGAACGTGACTACGTAGGCGATTCGCAGGTAGTGCTGTCGGAAGTACCGCGGGATGTTCTGCAGTGGTGACGGTGCGGTCGAGCGGGGTGTGAAGGTCGGGGTAGGGCCGAGCCGCATCACCCAGAAGTACCAGACCGTGAGCCCGCAGAATCCGGCGGAGAGGCCGAGCGGGACGGCTCGTCCATACTTGGTCCAGAGCCACACGCCGAGGATCGGTCCGATGGCCCAGGCCCAGCCGTTGCGGACCATGCGTCGCGATTCGTTGAAGGTGAGGTGGCGGCGTTCGATGTTGTCGAGGATGTAAAGCGAAAGGCTGACCGAGAATATTGCCGCATGGGTGGCCAGCATGGCGACGCCGAGCGCGAACAGGGGCCCATCGGCGAGGGTGAACACGATGGAGCTGGCGGCCAGCAGTGCCATGCTCGCGGTCACGACCCATCGCCTGGCCATCAGGTTTTCGAGTCGCCCGACGTTCAGGGTCGCGACAAGAGCGACGGCGGAACCCCAGAAGTAGACATAGGACACGGTCTCTTTGGAACCGAGCGCATCGAGCGCGATGAGTGGCACCACCGCGGTGGGGATCGATCGGGCGAGACCTTCGAGGCCACTGAGGCAAGCGATGGCGTTACCGGCATCGCTCGCCTCAAGTGGCTGCGGTACTTCCCTAGGAGGGGTGAATAACCGCATGCAGTGAATTCTGACTGTCTCTCAGCCCATAAGGAAGCGACACATGTTGTGATCATTGTGCAGGTTTTGTAATAGTTGTCGCATGCGCCTCGACATCGAGTCCCTTCGAACCTTTCTGGCGGTGCTCGACAACGGCACCATGACCCGAGCCGCGGTTGATCTCGCCGTGAGCCAGTCCGCGGTCAGCCTTCGGCTTCGTCGCCTCGAAGAACGTATCGGAACCGATCTGCTGGTTCGCGCCGGCCACTCACTGAGCCCCACCCCCACCGGAGCAGAGCTGCTGCCCTACGCCCGAACACTGGTCACCACCCACGACGACGCGGTAGCTCGCCTCACCAGCTCAGCGCTACGCGGTACCGTGCGCCTCGGCGCCGGCGAGGAACGCTTCGCTGAGCAAGTCGCCCCAATTCTGGGCCGGTTCCGCCACGCCCATCCACGCTCGACCGTGGTTTTCCACATCGGCGACCGCGGCCGCGTGCTCGAACACATGCTCGAAACCGGCGACCTCGACATCGCCCTCACACTCGTGCCCGAGTCCGAAGTCCGCGCTACCGATCACGTCCTGTGGACCGACGAGCTCATCTGGATCATCGGCGAAGGCACCTATATCGAAGCCGACCACCTACCCCTGGTGACCTTCACCGAAGGCAGCCTCACACGACAACTCGCCGAAGCAACCCTGAGATCGGCAGGCCTCCCGTACACCACCGTATTCTCAGGCGCCAGCCTCGAAAGCGTGGCCTCGGCCATACGGGCCGGCGTCGGCGTCGCGCTGATCAACCGCCGCAGCGCCCCCGCCGGAAGCATCGAATGGGACCGGACCCCGCAGATCCCGACACCTAGCAACGTCAGCTACATCGCCCGCCTCGCACCCGGCGACC